>BNJU01003002.1_pt1 | contig 111259 bp, 66 predicted proteins | sample 8539281 | NCBI WGS metagenome assembly BNJU01 (sample SAMD00202456, study PRJDB9452) | human saliva metagenome | isolation source: human saliva | place: Japan
CCGAACGCGGCGTGAAATTGATCAGCGCGGGGGCCTTTCTTGCTGAGGAAGCGCTGCTGCTGTTTTGTGGTTCTTCTTTGGTGTAAACAAGAGGTCTCGTAATCATAAAGTCGCGCTAGTAATGCCGACGCCCCTGCGTCAAAGCGCGAGACTGGCAGAAAGGACTGCTATTCTGCTATAGGCTTTCAACCCACGCCTCCAAGTGCCGTAAATAACGTGACTAAAGTCACCTATAAAGTTTGCATTGCTGACGGGCTTATCGCGATAACCGAAATTTCCATTGATGAGCGTTTCACGGCTTCCATTAGGACGGCCGCCAATGCCTGAATTTCCGCATTCTGCCAACCACCAAGGCCCAACCGAATGTTGGTGCTGTTCAAAGCACCAACGAATTGCCCATCGTACTCTGCAACACGTCGTTCAATTCGGTCACTTAGCGCGAGAAGCTCACGTGGCCGCACGGCGGCCCGCCTTGTTCCTGGCGTTTGCTCGACTCAAGTAATCAAAGTGTAAGCGTCCAATGCCGCAGATATGCAGTAGCAACGGTATATTCATATTCCTCTGGAATTGATCAGATTTCACCATCTGCTTCTCGTCCACAACCGTGGAAGACTGAGGTCAGCAAGAATTTGCCAGCCGGCTTCAATTTTTAATGTTTAGGCAACAATTGACACGCACCGTATTTCCTGACTGAAGTTGTTACACATTTAACCGCTCAGTGAGGCAGATTTCACCGTATATACAGCTTGCATATCCAAATCGCTCGGAAATGGATCGCCGCAAAATCATTTTACTCCTGGCGCTGGAAGTAAAATTCGCGAATCAGATCCGTACCGATCTTATACGATCCGCCATCAATCTTATGGGGCGCTATACATCTTAAACGTAATTTTATTATGCGCGTGTACCACCGTACCGAATAGGTCCTGAGCGTAGAGTGGAGACGTTGCCCGCTTCTTCTCGTCCAGATGATCTTCAGTGCAGTTGCCCGGACGTACATCAAACAAGAAATTTAGTTTACATCTGTCGGCTGAGTCATCGATTTTATGTCGGCAATAGCCTTGCTTTATAAGCGAATCCTTTCTATGTAGACGCAACAAGGCATTGTCAGCCCCTCTCCATGAATTTATAGTAGGGTCAGTACAGCCTTCTTCAGTGCAAGAGAATTCAAATCGTATTCTAAAGAGTCCTGGCTGTCCATTGGTGTGCTTACCTGTTATGCAGCTGTATAAAAGGCAGTCTGCTGATTGTGAGTGCTTACATACTAAGAGGTTTTCTTCGTAGAAATATTGAAACTACATGTCAAGTTATGCAAATGATTGTGGTGTAACAGTTCTGGGCAAGCGACGCTCTTCTTTTCTCATCTGGAATGGAATTTCATTGAAGCTAAACAAAGGTATCACGACGCGCCCACCATCGACTTTATAATGCGCCCTCAGCGGTAATTTGCGCTCTAGCTCCGCCTCTTTCTTCGCTTCCAAGTCCAATTGTTTCAGCGGGCCAAAGTGTCGAACGTGTCCTGCCGTTTCTTCCGCGCAGGTCATTAAAATGTCGCCCACCCATCGGCGCAGGCGTGATCAGTCCCTGTTCTTTTATGAGCAGGTCTAAATTTATGCAGGAGTTGACACGTAGCCTCACATCAGTCACGCCTCTTCCGGATTCAGAATATGGAGCGCCTGCGTTAATCTGTTTGTTTTGTGTCAAATCCACCTTCTGGATGTGTAAGCCCCATCGGCCCAGTTGTTTGTCACTGAGGTATCTTCTGGAAAACCTACGGAGATTTCATGGCGGTGCAGCTGCAGTTCCGGCGCGCTGAAACGTGCCGTGCAGGTCCGCAGAGCTACGCCGTTACCAAAGTCTACAAGGTTCAAGATATAGTCTTACATCTCACCTTTGTACAGGATTGCCACGATCGAGGTCTTTGAGGTGCGACAAGTCGCCCGCTTATGGACAAACTGCGGTACTGCCGTGCTGCTGCAGAAGCCTTTACGTCCAAGTGCGCCTGCATAAAGCCTAACCCGCCTTTGGAGAAGCTCTACAAAGTATCACTCTACGGTCATCGTTGTCGGCTTCCGTCTGTTCGGATCAAGCGCCCACGCGACGTTTGTTTAAACAACAGAGAATCGACTTTCACTATCACCGCTTTCGAAACTCGTGCCCATCTGCGCCGGCCCAAGCCAAAGTGTGTGTGGAGTTTACCGCCATCTGTTTTCTCGCACTCCAGTGCACACTCTCATCCGCGTGTATTCCAATGTCTTTAGCCAGCTTGTAGCGCGCTGTGAGATAGCGCGTTCCTTCTCCTTGCAGATAAAGCGCGTAAATCGGAAGAGGGCAGTTGTTGCATGATAGAGCCGTCAGCACCAGCGATGACGGATGAACGCGCTGGCCGCTGACTTGCCCTCATGATGCGCTCGGGCATATAAGGGGATGCAAGAAAGCGATTGAGCACGTCTGTCTTTTTACCTGTCCTTTAAAAGGCCAATGTCAAAGTTCGTGGAGACACAATCGGCTTCGGAGAGAAGCCGCAAATCTCGTGTCTAATAAAGAGAGAGAACAGTTGCTTAATCGTGGCGGGCGCCATGGGCCCACTCCACCAGCAAAGTCGGCAAAAGTCACTTTTAAGTCCTCAGCGATTATATTGTTTGGAGAGTCTCGAGCTGATTTTAAGCGATAAAAGGGCGTCAGTGCCGGAGAAGCGTGAGTCGTTTCATCATGATATGTCTCGTGGTTGCTTCGATCACCCACCGCCATCTTGACGAGCCGGAGAATGAGGAAGTACACTAAAATAGCGGGCTTTGAGACAATCTTCCTGGTTCAATTATGTTTCAGCGTCTGCTTCCCAAGCGTATCGCTTCCAAGTTTGTCACGTGACTGCTGCACCGTTCCCGCTTTAAGCCGGCCGCAGGCGCTGCCGTGCGTAGCAAGCTGCAACCAAATGGTTTCGCCGGCTGATGGCTGGCTTGTGAGTTGTTGTAAAATACGATATTGCCCGCTTTCAAGCGCAGAGTTCGAGGATCGGTCGGACTACCATCGCGCGCCATACGATAGGAGTGGCGTAGACGATCCGGCAAACCTGATTCTGCGCTGGCGATTGTCGCGCAGACTTTTACTTTTAAGACTGCAACTACTAGCGTCCATTAAAAGCCAGTCGGCCTTCTACACGCTTCCTGGCATTGTCTTCCAACGTTCCTCGTTTGCGCGACTGATGCCGCCTTCCTTCCCAATGCCACTGACCGTAGAGTCGCATGCAGCCAGTCTTTAGGAAAGCCTTGGTAGCGGCGCATGTAGAAAGGCTCGAGATAAGCCCCTCGCGAAGATCTCAGCAGTCTTAATATTAGGCATCCGCACTCATCGGTGCGCCCATTTGCAGACTGAGCTCTAAGCGCGGCAGCGCCAGCATAGTCGTTATGCTCTTCGTGGACGCATGCACCCAGTTTTTCGAGCACTACCTCTTTTGCGTATGATGACGGCAAAACAGTCCGCGCCGCAGAATATGTGTAAAACCGCGTCAAAGCGAGGTGTACAAGAAAACATAGAAGTCTGTCAAGTCGTGGGCGTTATCAAGCATTACGGTGCTGGCCAAATATGGCTTTAGAGAAGTCGTCTGGTTTATAAAAAGCCAGCAGGCGCGGGAAAACTAATATTCTGTGCCTGGCGCAACTGCAGGTCAAAGTTCCAGGTATATCAGCGCGCAACTGAACGGTGCATCGCAAGCGGCATAAGCCCAGACAACGTCTACAAGCGCTCTGCTCTAGCGCAGAGAGCCTACGCACATCGTGTGCTGATGCTGAATCCGGCGTCAGACGCTCAAAGCCAACGTTAGCATTTCGATGTCAGACTACTCGTGGTCTCAAATTCAATTTTTCCGGACTTCGAGGCGACAAGGCGTGATAACGCTGACAGCGCCCTCAAAGATCTGCTGAGCTGATGCGCAAGTCAAGATTAGAGGGCGATTTGATCTGGAGCGGAAAGCGATCGAGCAAAATTGAAAATTGCCGCTTTATCCGACTTTCTTTGTAGAGGTTTGCCCGCACGAGCAGCGACCGTACGCAGCGGGAAACACGCCCTGAAATATGAGGCTGAAATCCAATGTAGCCATGACATAAGATCAGCACGCAGCGATTCTTTTCCGCGCTGATCGGCTACATGCATCAGTTAGGATCAAACGATTAAAACAGACCCAACCGTACCGCAATTAATGTTGTGCTCGACATGCGAGACGAGTTTGAAAGTTGGCGAGAAAGCAAGCTTTCGACTCACCCAGCGATCAGCCGGAGAAAAGTTGAAGATAATCACAGCAGAAAGGTAGAGACACAATGCTCTATGACCCATCAGCGTCTACTCCTAACTTCTTAATAGTGCCGACTTCTACATTAGTCGCAGTTGCTGACAAAAGATGCAGGCCATAGCGCATCTCATTTTCTATAACCATCTGTCAGCGTAGCAGACAAGAAGGATGTAAACAAAATTAACGGCATCCTATAAGTGGCACAAGTTTTCGATAAAGACTCCTTTTCTCCTTTGATGGATTTTAAAGTAGCGCGCATCATTTAGCTTTGCGATCGTGAGCAAAACCTTTTCATCGTGAGCACAAACCTTTTTCTCGTGAGCGAGCTCTTTCCTCGGGAGCCGCAAACGGCATATTTTCAATTTTGCGCGCTCACTCTTCGTCGGAAAAATCCTTCTTAATCAGGCTCCTGTGTTTCACGGCAGGGATGCACTAAAGTTTTCGCCTGATCCAGTTATTGTAGCGCTAACACTGGATCGTCTGTACTTAGTTGCTGCTGCGAGCCGCTGCCAAATTCAGCAGCGTACTCTTTCGTGAATTTCCGGGAGCCTTCCAAAGAAACAATGTATAACGCAGCAAGTGGTCTTGATCGTCAGATCTCTAACCTCGCCGGATGATCGCGAGGGTCTATGGTATCGTTTGCTTTTGAGCTATAGAGGCACGTCAGCTTAGCTGGCAGGCGGCCCGCGTCTTGCACGTCTATGTTGTGCATGGTGCCACTCATCATCGTTTCTAAGGCCTCTTCTAAAGGCAGCGCTCGGCGCGAGGTGAGAACCGAGCTCAGATGGGTCACAATGCGCAGATGATCCTACTGCTACTATGCCGGGCAACGTGAGGCGCTTCTCTGAGCAGGAATGGAGGTGTCGTAGATGTGAGTCTGCCCAGCTGTGCAGCCAGAGGAGGTATACTTCATGTAGGTCGTCCGGATTACATGCAGAAAGTCTTGAACCATAGGTTGAGGCCTCGGCACTTTATCGTAGGCCGATGAGAGCGATAGTACGTTTAATACGCGTGGCGCGACTGTTGCTGGCGTCGATCGTAAGATGCGTGGTCGCAACTGGCTCAACTGGTCTCCAAACTTCTCGACGCGCATTGCGCTCGCCACTGTACCAAGAGATGTCGTCGTATGGATCTAAGTCGATCATTTTATTGATGGCGCTCGTGCTGCATCGAAGCGATCTCAGAGTGCACAAGCCTCTCGCTTGGAGTTCGTAAAGGTGCGTGGTCTTGTTAGCTAATCCGGCGGCGCTTTACGAGTTGTCGCAGTGCGCGCGATCGTCAGCTACCATAGTCGGCGGAGGAAGTTCGATATAGCCAACGTGGCACCGACGCAAACTCCTCGCCCTTTGAGAGCTTGTAAGTTTCCGGTAGATTTTCGCCGCTGAGTAGCGCATCCAGCTTTGCAGGCATCTTTCGATATAGAGCCGCCTTCTCGTTGGGTTCTGGAGGAGTTGGTGGATGATTTCCGCCTGCCTGCTTGCCATGCGCAGCCTGATGTCTGGAGACGATAAGCCTTGCCAAGAGCAGATCGTCAGTGCTAAGGATGGCTCGAAAGTGTGCAAATTCAGCAAACGCTCATCTAGCTTCTTCGAGGTTTGCCTTTTGCTTGGATATACATTCGAGAATACTTCACTGAGCGATCTCGGCTTCCCAGCATAGAAGAAGGGCTCTCCGGATGCAATCAGGCGGTTTCGTATCTCTTCTGATGAGCCAGCTTGCAGAGAATGGTCTGGATTGGAGATGAGTTATAGAACGAAGTGGAGAGGGCAAAATAGTGTGGTGAGAGCCAAATGACATAGCTCCCTTCCCACGCCTGTCTATGTCTGTATTTAGTCTCCTGCCCCAGCTGTCTTTGAAGTCCTACGGTCTCATTGAAGACAGATGGTCGGGCGTGTAGAAGTCTTGTCGCATGTAAAGCAGCCGATGCAAGCATGAGGGTACAGGTACTTGTTGGCCGTTTGCTCAGTGCGCATAGCGCTCTAGCATAGCAGTGGTGAAAACTTTTTAGAAGTCCACAAGGTTGACCTTGGTCTGCGCGAAGTCGCTCGTCGTCTCGGATGGGTTTTTCTACGAGAAAAAGACGGTCGCTCGCACCCTTCAGCCGGTGAGCAGCCGGGCGGCTTGCTCAGCTCAATGGAGTGTACCTTTTACTTTTCGGATCTGCGCCTTCCATTCCGCGCTGTGACCTCAGTGATCGTACCCGCACTATGCACTTCCACGACGCTGCCGGCTTCGTCTTTCTAAACGTGCAACGCACGATGAGCATGTATTTCGGCGTACCTTTGCCGGGCACCATACTGGAAGCATCTCTTGGGCGCACTCCGCCAGGAAAAGCCTCACGCTCGATCCAAAGTTCGCGATCAGTTAGCACGCGCGTGCACTTTACGCTGCCCCGTTTTTCGGGACTCGTTGACGCAATCATCTCTTCTTCGTGCCCTCAGTGATAGTTGCGACGATGAGGTTTTCACAGGAGTGACACAGCATCAGGCGCAGGACGCGCGAATTTGAGGTCTTCGCGGGGCGGCGGCCTGAAACGTACCGCAAGTGAATCGTCGAGCTGCGCGAAACTCGCATTAGCTGTAATCATATCGATAAACTTACGCACAGCTTCAGGGCGAATAACCACGCCGGCAAGAAGTCCGGCAAACGGTCGGCATACGCGGATCATCCCAACCAATCGACAATGTGCTCTTGCTACCAGTTTTCGTAGTTTGCGCTTGCTCATCCACTGCGTATAGGCGGAGGGTTGGCCGATTAAAACTCGGCGTGGCGCGGCCGATGGTTTGTCAGGTCTTCCTTCTTTGAGTTCGTCGAGTAAAATAGTCGTACATGCTGACGTGATGGGAACAAACTCTAAGTGGTGCAGATAGAGTGGAGGACACGCCTTCAAAATAGTCGCTCTGTCCGTGCGCAGAAGCGGCACATCAGATAAAGCTTTTCCATTGATCGCCCGCGCGATGATGGTAGCCGGTTTGATCACACGATAGATGACCGGATCGCGGAAGTGCATATTAGGATTTTGCTATATCTATTTTTGGCGCGCAGGAACCATTGCGCCTCCGGGCACTTCGCCTGGTGTTCATCTTCTCTCTGTAAAGAGCGCAAACTTTCTTCTAATCGGCCTGGTCGCGATAAGGACTGAGCTTCCTGGCTCTGCCGGCGTAAGCACTTTTGTGCGGCAATCTCTTCACTGGATTGCTCGTCAATCTAACTAAAGCTTTCTCCCTGTAGTCAGACGTACCGCAAAGTCCCACAGTTGTTGGCCAGGTAATCGGAGGCATAATAGATGCTATCATTGAAATCCTAACCATCTAATGTCTTCTAAGATTGCGCTACATATGTGTGTGCCTCCTTCCGCGGATTGCGTCGCTGAATCGCAGATTGCATTTCCTGCCAGCGTTCTGCTAGTGCCGAGCTCAGTTACAGATTGCCTCTCGCGTGCCCTCGGTGTGGGGGTAACCGTTGGGCTCGGGCGCGGGAAGCGTGTTTGCGCACGACCGTCGTTTCTTGCCTCTGCAGAAGTCGTCATCGCAATCTACCGCCACTGAAAGTTCATTTCGTTCCTTGCAGTCTCAAGGTTCTAGTGTACCACTGCCAGCGTGTTACACCTCTTGCTGTTAATGTGACAGATGAATAATCACTAACTCTGTGACGGTTGGTTACCCATTTGAGATCAAACTTGATGCGGACAAGGCGTGATGCCTCCTCAGAATAATCTTCGCCTAATCTGGTCGATGGCCACTGCTAAATCGTCTGTCCTACCTTTTTGAAATGAGTCGTAGATACTCATGGACGTGATCTTTCGATTACACATTTCCACTTGATAAAGTGAAGCCGATGTTGATCTTGTGACCCGAGTAGACGAAGTGCTCCTTAACCTCTGGGAGAAAAGCATCCTCATCAAACTCGACGCTGACTAGAGACTGCGCGTAAACGTGGGTGATGCCACCTGCAGGTCGATAGGGCTCTGAATGATAGCCACCTGCTCTAGAGTTTCTGGGCACGATTGCGAATGGCAAATATCCTCCGCGCTCTATTTCGTGTCTATACAATATGTCGTTTTGAGACTGGCAAAAGTCCGCTCATCGCCGTATCCGCTTAGCTTCTACCTGATCCTACGCCTGGAACAGTTTTGTAGTCTCGTCTGTCGTCTGTGGGAAGACGAGCAGCCACGTTTGCTTGGAGTGAAGGATCTGAGATTAGATATATGCGAGTGTTAGGATTTAGTCTTTAGATTTCTTTTTGCGCAAAATCTTTCTGCTCTCCTACAGCTCCGGTGCCACGGTAGTTTCCTGCGTGCCTTGTATTGGTCTGCTTTCTGCCGCACTCTTTACATTCATGGTCTCCTACACGTGCAAGCTGACCGGATGAGAGAGGAAAATGTCTCCTTATCGTTACACAGAATGCCGACAGTTGCGACTCTAGACTGGACAAGTAGCCGCCAAGCGATCAATCCTTGGCGGATGACGGCATTCTACGTTTTTCCGAGTAGTTTTCGCCACAACTTCAAATCTCTTCTAATTGCTCGTGCTAACGTGGAGCCAAGACTTCTGCAGTCCTACTACGCAGCAAGATATCTTTTATATAAATCGTCGCGAAAATCTCTCGGACAGTTTCAGGCATGCGACTTCAAGACGCGACACGATACCGATCACCTGGTCGCACTTTCTTTTCGGTTGCCAGTCAATTGTCGCACCGCTACTGGTTCTCTTTTTATAATCTTCTCCAAAAATAATGCAAGAGCATCTTGCTGCACGACATACAGATGGATTCGCATGTCGCTGTTTCCTTGAGTAGCAGCCGGCTCATGTTCTAGGTTCGCTGGGCCAAAGGCTTGCCCTCCATAAATTTTCCAATTTCTTAAGATCGTCGGAGGAAGTAGAATGCCAAGCGATACGCCCTCTCCACTGATCGCGGCCTGCAAATGGCCCGTCTTCGATAGTAACCCTCCACTCTTTCGGAATGCTGCAGCCAATGAATCACAAAGCGCACGTCAGGCCTGCGATTCATACCCATACCGAAGGCGATTGTCGCAACAATGATGTCAATTGACTCCCATCAAGAAACTCGTCCTAGCCTATGCGAGCGCGTCTGCGGATCCATTCCTGCACGTAACGATGAGGCTGCGGCTTTTATATTGCTGGGCGCGAAGCACCTCTGTCGATGTCGACTTTCTTACGACCCAGGCGGTAAACCAATGCCCTCTTGCCTTTGTTGTGGTGTGGAGATAGGGCGATAGTCGTCCCGATCAATGTCTTTTTGTCTTTGGAGCTTACTTCGTACAGAGGTTGGGACAGTTGACAGCCGCTGCTCATCCTCTTTGGCGTGAGATGTCAGAGCTCTCTTTATACCGTCGAGTCGAACTCTGTCGCCGCGCTGTAAGTGCAACATCAGGGCGCGTCCAGTTTTGGCTCTGTGATAGGGCGAATCTCATGTTTCAGGGGCGAAAATCCTGCCATTGCTGAAAATACGATGCGCCTCATCTATCGCATATAGAAGCGATATCTGGACCGACCGTAAAAATTCTGCTCGCCTCGCGCTTGTCGGGCTTTCCGGAGCGACGTGTGCGGCTGTGCTTCGGCCATGGTTCTAATGTCGTCTTGACCTGATCTGGCGGCGCCTTTTGTGTGCTGATGAGTTGATAAAATGGGCGATATCGTCTTCGGCACCATCAGCGGCGGATGGAAGGGTCTACCGACCTCTTCATCCGCGGCAAATCAGTGCGGGAGATAATGATGTGCTGCGTCGTCCAGTGGAAGCAGCGCGAAGTTTGATAGATATGAGTCGACGGTCTACCACCTGCGCATCAATGCGAAAACGTCTTTGCCGTTAAGCGGTAAGTGCGAATGATTGCTTTGGCTTAGTTTGCTCTTGAAAGAGTCGAATCCAAAGTATGATAGCAGTTCTTTCTTGTGATTCGAGTTTTCCTGTCCATTGTAATCGCTTCGACACGGTTGTGTTCCTCTTCGTTTTCAACCCTTTCTCCACAGTTAGCAGTTAGTGAAAGTCAGCCTCCTCGGAGGGACTATCAGGAACAAAACTAAAAAGAACTGATTACGCGAACTTTCTGCAAATGATGACAAAATCAATCAAAAGATTCTTCCCCTTTTCGCTTCTTGGTATCTGACAAACACTTTGCTGTTCAAGCTCTTGGCGACTGTAGAGATTCCTTTATATCGTGTAATGAGAACCGTTGCAGGTAGGCGTCAGTCGAGAGATAAGCGACGAAATACAGGCCGGTAGCCTGACGACTCCTGTCGAAGCTACTCTTTATATTATATTGTGTGCGAAAGGAAATGCCTATTACGGCTATTGCTTAATACAGATGCTGCTTGCGTGCGATAATAGGTGTCGTCGTCTACGCGAGTGGGTGCATTTCTACACTTGCACGTTGATACTTATGTCTCTGCGTAGTTGACACGTCAGTCTCCTACGCTGCTGATACGAGTGGATCTCTGGCACGCTGATACTAATAGCGAGCTTTAGGCATCTTGGCAGTGCTGAGTTTGGAGCGTAATGCCATACAAACGCAAAGGGCGGAGATGCTTTGCTGCAGTTGGTCGCTGGGAAGAGTTTCTCAATAGTTGAGTACTCAAGTATGTGCATTCTCTAAACAGAAACCACCACTCTGGACGCGATTGCTGGTCATGAATGTCAGTAAGGTGAGGGTGAGTGTGAACCAAGCGCAGAGATATTGTGCCACCCAGGTTTGTCGGCTGACAATGTATGCATTGGCTGAAGAGAACTTTAGCTTCTAGTGGCGGGTCAAAGAGGACGTATCGACGGAGTCTCTAAAAGCGAGATGGCTATGCTCTATTCGTCCTGGCTTTTCCGTCCAAAAAGGCGTAATCGCGCCCGCTACGTTTGATTAAGACCCAGCTAGAAATGGTGCCTAGCTTGTCTACTATTGTGTTGCTCGGCCTGGGGAGGGTGCAACGATCCTCCACCGAGTTGGTCGAGGCATGCGTGCCCGCAGTGAAGCCCAGGGCCAGATCTTGCTGACAGGCGCGTGCAAGCGAGATTAAGGCCGGCCAACGGTAAAGAGGGCTAGCTCTCCCGTAGCTCGAGATTCGTGACAAAGAGCAGCTGGGCTCGTACTGCCTGAAGGAGGGCATCACTGCTGATGGATCTCCTATCGAATTGCAAATGGCTCAACGTATCGCTTTCTTACGTGAGACCGCGTTATTCAAGCCGGCGAGCAGTCTGATTCTTTTGCTGGGAGTGCCTTTGACTCGCCCTTTGCGAGCAGGTGAAATTTTATAGGCAGCGGTTTGAGTCACGACACTAGCCAATTGTAAGCTGATCGCCTCGCTCCTGATAAGTGCAACAAAACGCATGCAAGAAGAATTTCCTTAATGAAAGTCAGCGCCAGGCCGTGCACATTGCGACGGCCTTCGCTTTATTATAGCCGGAGCAGGCCGCAGGAACGCGCGTGCTGACTTACAGGTGATGAAGTCATTGCGCAGAATGGCGCATCAACCTGGGAAATCTTAGCGCGACGTTCACCAACGTTAGGCGGCGAGATGCGATGCGCGATTGCGTGCAACTCGTAGAGGCCTGGCGTCGCCAGCGGATGCTGCAGCGGGCGGCACGTTTCACTCAATCTTTGCTCGCATTTTGCGCATAGAGCACGCCGCGCCCTCCGGCTTGGCCTCAACTTTCTCTACGGCGATGCTGCCGATGGGTGAGCTTCTGGTGCAGCCCATTATTCGCTATGAGCTGAGGGTGGGTGATTACTCTCGCTCCCTGGAATGGTAGCCGCGCGCATTTCGATGCTAAATGTGATGCACGTCTCGACGAGATATGTCGCGATGTCGATCGAATGGATCGCGACAAGCGAGACGGTCTCCTGAGTTGAGTAACGCATATACAGCTATATATAGAATGCCGCTGCGCGAGCCAATGCCTTTGAGACTTTCGCTGATCTTCTCCTGCACTCACACCTCTCTTCACGATCGTCCGGATACGCACGAAAAATACGTCCAAAGGATTTCGCTGACGTCTTGGTCGACGAGTATCAAGAACACCAATGCGTGCGGTATCGCATCATCTGGTTGATTTCGTGTCCTAGCGGGAAGCGCTCTTTATGTCGGTCATGGGCGACGGTGCACCAGAGCATCTGTGCCTTTCGCTTGGGAGCCAGAGATAGGTATTTCATTCTCAACTTTCTGGGACCCATTATCCGAGTGCGTGAAACTGATATAAAATTGGAGCGCAACATAAAAGATCGACGGAGATATAGTGCGGGCAATGCTGACTCACGATCAGCTGCACAAATACCGCATTCCCAGACGATTTATAGCGTAGAACGGCGCGGGCGACAGCATGCATCATACTCTGCCTATACAGATGAATGATGAGCGCGAAGGTTGTGAAAGAAATCTCTCGAGTTGCGCCGTCAGCACTCGCGATCGTTTTAGATCTGGCAGCCATCCTTTATCGTACAGACAGCATGAGTAGGAGCCTCGAAGATGCGCACTTCGCAATGCCGCTTGCCCATCGGCGTCATGGCGGCTTGTCGCTTTTATCAGCGCGTGAAATTAAAGATGTGTGCCCGGTTATTGTCGCGTAGTTTGCGATCTGCAAGACGAAGAGGCTGCTATGTGCATCGCTAATGGTATCTCACGCGCATCGGACGAGACGACGATGAGCAAACGGAGAAGGCGGCAGCAGAGGAAATGGCGAGTCGGCGGGCGGTCTGCTAGCGCTGATCAGTTTGGCGTCTGGCTTTGACCGGCGGACTTTGGAGGAAAACTTCTATGCTGCCGGAATCCTGTACGGAGGTTTTCGAGGCGCGGGCCCGATGCGGAGTGGCGCATCGCGATTTAGTTTCCGAAATTGCTTTGGACGTGTCCGGCACTCGCGCAAGAGCTGCGGGAGTGACCGTACGCCCGCTAGGTTTGGAGTAAAGTGAGAACATTCGGGGTTGCTCCAACTCAACCAAGAGCTTTGAGAGTGAGTCAAGGACGGCGTAGTTCTTTTAGCTTGATTATCTACCTGCGATCGTTTTGCTGACGATCAAGACTGTGCAAGAAGATGGATGAGCCAGCGTGACGCTGATGACGGATCCACGCTGCAAAGCGAATTTGAGGCCAGATGTTTTGTTACGGCTTGGAAAGACGGACTCTTTCCCGGAACGCTGCATGAAGCAGAGTGCGCGAGATTAGAAGAGGAACGCGACTACTCGAGGTGGCTGTTACGCGGGCTAAGGCGCATTGCTTTCATCACTTCACGCCAAGACGCGGTATATCATGAGCGCTTGGGCTCTCGCGAGCCCGAGTCTCTTGCGTAGAAAGTCGCAGTCCGGCAGTATGTCGGAGACAGACGGTTCGTGCTACGCGAGAGCTTTCGTCGTCTGGCCACCTCACTAATGCGGGCGACGGCGGGCTTGTTCGATGCCGCAGTGACGCGGCTGTCGGCGCGTGGGGAGACTTTCGTGCGCGGCTTGCCAAGCTCATCTCCGGTTGCGGATAAGTCTTGGTCGTCGCTCATCACGCCAGAAACTGACCCCTCCACGCGACGACTGTTCAACGGCAGCCGCTTTGCGCCGCTATCGCGTCTCAGCCACTTTCGCGGAAATGCAGATGCTGAGATGACGTGTGACTGCAAGTGGCGACAACGACCGCTGACGAAACGTTGCTCAGGCGCGAGGTGATTCGCAGTGCATTAGCAGGTCGCACACATGAAGGCTTGTGGTCGACTTTTGAACAGATGGGACGAAAATTTATTGTAGCTAGGCCAAGTCTAAAGCTGTTAATTGGACGCGTGAGCTTTTTGCCTATGCAGCGCATCGCGCTTCCTGAGATAGTGAAATGATTTTCCATTTTATTCTTTCGTTTTCGATGTCACTCGTCGTGGTAGCAATGAGGCTGCGATAGTACCTTTAACTCTTTCTGGATGAGGAGGTTTGCGAGGCCCGCTGTTGCCTGGGATTAGGCAAGAATAAAACACCGTATGGCTGATGACAAACAAAACTTGCGCCTGCCGGACGCAGCAAAAGCCTGAATCGTCTCGTGAAGGCATGGTATGCCTGGAAGGTATAGACTACGCCTGTGGTGAAAAGGTTTCATGGTGGACGACGATCCGTAGAACATGAACGCTATCTATGTTTGACACTTCGTCTTCATCGTTTCAGTCAACAGCAGTGATAATGTCGACGCGACTGCAGACTGCCACCGAGTGGATAAGATGAATTAGCTAAAAGCGCCATGTGCTTTGTGCTCACCGTTTTATCGAGTCAGCTGCGACTATCGGAATGCAAACAGGACATCTCCGTGCTCTTGACGCTTTCAAAGTCCCGCCTTCTGTGGGTGAAAAATAAAAATCGCGAGTCGCAGATGAAATAGTGTACCGATCGTCGTGCGTGAAAATTCGCACCGTGCGGCCGTTTACTAGGACCAAATGACAGGCGCCAAACAGCAGAAAACATGACCCACGCTGTCATTTATGGCCAGCGCACCATCAGCAGCTGGTGGCTGCCATTTGTGACCAACATGAATCAAAGTGTGGCCTCTTCTACGCGATCTGGCCAGGGGTGGCATACCGGATGATGGTGCATTGATCACCGCGGACGCCAGGCACTGGCTGCCAAGGGCATGTAAATGGCATTCTTGATATCAAAGCGCCGTATTGACGTTAGATACTTTACTCACATCGGAACTTCAGGCCAGTTTCTCGGCGCTGGGCGAGGGTAATAACCCGAACGGAGAGCGTTGCCTGAAGGACGGGCAAAGCCCTTCCTGACGTTTGCATGCCGCGGTGCTGCAGTACGCGGTTTCTGCCCGCACATGGGTATTACGGAGAGGTGGCAGAGAAAAGGAAGCGACATACGGTCTTTGGGCTCTTTTTGAGAGTCGAGCGCACTGCTTCAGCTCTCTGATCAACGCGCATTGCGCCCGGTAGCGCGTCAAAGAGTTATGCCGTAGACCTGCTGGTATGCACGGTCAGCCAATGTTATTGGGCGCGCGGTCGAATGCGATGCTAAGCTACTGATGAGCTTTCCGTGAGGGCGGCTTTGGTTTTATCTGCGCAGATTACGCTAATGTGTGGCCGCGTGGACACGCTCGTTGGTTGTTAAGGCGGGAGGCCGTAGTGCTTGCTGAGATCGGGTCGCCGCGCAGTTGGAATGACGAATCTGGCGCGCTCTCACTGCAATCGCTCCGCTCAACTGCTCTACATCGGGTTTCGGACACATGATTATTGGCGTCGGTGGGAGGATGAAACGAATCTCCTCCGCTCGTTACAGAGTTTAGGCGACGCGCCTACATGCCTCGAAGAATGAGACCGGTGTCAAAACTCCAGCGTAGAAGAGTTTGGAAGCGGTGATGGTCACTATTCCGGCCGACATTCCCGCTATTTTAGCCTTGGTGGTCAGTACGAAGTGTTGCCGCATTGCGCTGAATGCCGGAATGCGTTACCACTTTGACTGATAGTTTCTGCACAACAGGCGACATGAGACGCCACACTGCCGGTGGCGGTTGAAGTATTAGCTGCGGTGCAGAATGGGATGTAAATGACTCGTTTGACGCTGAGTCTTGGTGGACAAAGGCACGAACCACGGCCTCGGGAAAATCTCCTGCAAATCTCATTTTCGATATAGAGTTTTCGTCAGTTCTACCTCGCAGCGGCGTAGTGGCAGATTGAAGATCTTCGCAAGAATATGGCGCTCACGTCGCTTATTTCAAGACTTTCTGCCGGTCCGGCACGAGGTCGATGGACGATTATAATGGCTTTGAAGGCGACTTTGCGTCTGGTCGGTGAGCATGGTGCAGCTGGATAACTGGCTGGCTGAGTTCACGGCGCCGTCATCTGTATGATACAGTATGTTTGCAAAACTTTAATTCCTCCTGGTCCGCGATCGCTAAACGTACCTGTTGTTCTTGGTCAGCAGCTGATGATTGATTTCTCGAAGACGCCGACAACTCGATCGCAAAAGCACCTTGGAAGAGTCGTTGTTTTAATTCGCCACGTAAGGCCGGTCTCCAAGAATAGAGCCTGGTTGCACTTCGCGGTTAACCAGATCTGTGGGTCCTTCTGCATTTTGCACCCTCTCCGCGTCTCCTCGGATTGGGCAGATCTAGTGACGAGCTGTGCCTAGCGCAAATGCTGTGAAAAATAAGCCGAGGAGAGACAGTTTCTCAAAATCTGTTCTCCACCGTGGTGCGTCAGCAAATGATGTCATAGTGCCGCGCTCTCTTTCCGCCCATATGTCTCAACAGTCTCCAGCCGAAGGCGGTGAGGTCGGAGTCGATCCAATTCCTTGTGACATCTTTCTATCATGCCCGCTAGCCAGTTCCCCAGTCTCTTTCGCGCACAAAGGCGCTGTCTGCGCAGAGGTAGCGGTGTAGTCTCTTTGTTTAGGATCAAAGCCGTCTCGATTCGCACACGTTCAAGACTCCTAGCTGCACATCTATGCGAGTAAAAGGAATTCCGGTTAACTCGTGTGCGCGAGTCTTTCCGTTTCGCAACGCTGCTGCTCAAACTGATGTACTGCATCAACCTTGCAGGAATTTGCTCTCACATTTCGATCGCTCTCCGTGTCTGAATTGCTAGGTATAAAGCACCACCATACTGTCTTTGCTGAAACGTTAAAGAACTAAATCATCTCTTTGCTTTTGCTCATCATCATCATGAAAGAAAGTCTTTGCAGGACGCTTTCTTCAGAGCGGTGTGTGCTCTGACGCTCGGTGTGTAATTATAATCTACTCTGTGATATGATGCCGACTTGGCTTGTTCCGGGAAGCTGCATGGGCGTTGGATTCTTTGTTTGTCGCCCCTCATGCCATAGTATCCTATTTTAGTAAGTAAAGACGCGGCCCTCATTACCGCCTTTACTCGTGCTATACTGGACTTGGCATCATCTCTTGAGGCAGTTATGTGTTCTTGCATCCTGTTGTTCCATACGTTTGATTGACGAATATCGTTGCCGTGATGATGATGCTGGGCGGGATCGATGCAGAATTTACGCTCTGAGCGCTAGCGCGTAAGCGCGGAGCAGGTCAAATTTCTCAGATCTTGCCTGCATTGCATGCGGGTTTATTCGTGTTGATCTCATTATAGAGAAGTGGGCGATCTGCGCTCGGCATCGCTCAGGCATTTAGCACTTGCTTCATATGCGCTGCAGAATGTTGTGGTTGGCACTCCTCACTGCCAAAGCGAGATAAGGCTTTGAACAAATACATTGATGTGCATGATAGAATCCTTCTGCAGAACACGAGCCACGTCTGAGCGCGGACTTGGACTTTATTTAGCCCTACTGATCTCTATCGTCGGACTCAACTCATCTTCCCATTCTTGCTTTGCAGAGTGTCACTACGAAAGCAGGAGCGCGCTGCCGGTAGTCGGCGTGATCCTGCATTGATCAATGGAAACCGGCAGATGGATCTCCTTCCAGCGAAACAACGGCAGCGAACAGCTTTACAAACCGATGCTGCATTGCGTGTGTATGCGCTTCTGCTCCCTGGGAAAGGTCTCTGACAGATACGCGCGCGCGATACCCTCAGGCTGCGGCTGCCACGGTCTTAGCGCTGATGACTTTCCTCTCGCTTGGCGCAGTGATGTGCGACTGCTGGGCCTCACTCATTTTCTTCACAACCTTTGGCAGTGCGCATCGCGCCGCAGCCACTTGCCGCGTCGACACGCTTTTTAACGGTTTATCGGCAGGCGCACTTTTTCCAACTTTTATCACGTATAGGCGCGTAGAGGCGTGCATGCGCCGCTGGCAATCACTTACATGAGGCGCGATGCTCACTTAAAGGTCCTGTGGCCCGTATTTCTCTGCCTTGTTTTGTCACCTTTATTTTCTGTGGATCTCACGCATCGCAGTCTTGTGGCGCATCAGTCTTTGCGCGTTTGACGGGCGTGCGCTGAGCCCTCTGCTTTCCCGCCATGTTGGCGATTATGCCGCATACTTGCAGGGTGAGATCGTACTCTGCAGTTAGATATGATGAAAAGCGTCCCACGCTTCTTGCGATATGACTTATGCTTCGCTACGAAAACGGGTGGTATTTATTATTTCCATCTGGCTGCTGGTCATGCTATCACACTTATAACTTTGACCTCGTTATTTTTGGTATCGTTGAGCGCCCCTGCGCAAAAGCTATGCTCGTGGTAAAATCTAATTTCCTAGCCGCATTACGGAAGGGTTTGCACGACATGACAGCGTCGAACTCCTTTTCCTTTTTAAGCATCCTGCTGATTTTTATCTTTATGGCTGCATCTCCAAGAGTGCGGCGAGCATTCACCTCTATTTATCCCTTCCTTCTCTTTTACATATGCCAAACTCGCTTATTTACGCACGAAAACTCTATGCGCTGCAGCGCGGGCGCGCTGGCCGCGATTGCATCGAATCAGCCACGCTGGCGTGCTCGCAGGCTATGTGAAGGATGGATAAAACCATCTGTCATATACGAAACACGCTGTCAGAAAATGCGTTTTGATGCAGAACTCATGGCTGCGATGGACCTTTGGTTTCCCAGCGCTTGTTGTTTATTATCGCAATTGATAATCAGCGCTGTTTACCGTTTAATTTGCACGTTTCATTTTCAGGCGACACGGGTTCCGCGTCGTTCAGGGCCATTTTCGCATCCTTGGTTTTCGATACTCTATATCCTACCTCGAGCTCATAGGTTCCTCCCATTGATTCTCAGCCCGCGATCGGTTAAAATGTCGCTGTCCGGCTGGAGCAAATCTGCTCAAACACAGCGAAACCTGTCTACGCATGCGTTTATGCAGCAGTAATGGACGCGACCGTCCGCTCGCATGTCACCATTAATTTCTATATGGGACTCGTTTGCAGCCCTCTGACGGAAAAGCAAGTGAGAAGTACAAATAATCGTGGGAGAAGTGCAAAACAGCTGGAAGCACAATACCCGGCTTTCTGTATTTATCCGAGAGTAGCTCCAGACCACCGCAGCTGGGAGCGTAGGTCGTAATATAGGTCTGTAAAGCTTATTACGTTTGCATTTCGCAAAGCGGCGACGCGCAGTTGCAGGCTGCAATGACTGATCTACAAGGAGGCTGCGATGCCGCCTTTTGGTAATAATTCGCCTTTGTTTGCCGTCAGGATAAAGCAAAGGGCGGAATTTTGTGCATGTATCGGTGTGCTATAAAGATCTTTAGTGCGCCCTATCCTTTTCAGAATATAACATAGTGAGTCCAAAGCTGTCAATGACTATTAACTCTAACTGGATGTTGGTCGCAGACTTGGCGCATCAAAACAAAGATGAAGTGAAATCCCCATCAAAAACGTATGAGCAGGAGGAGAATGATGAGAAAAACGTGTCTTCACATTGTGTTTGCTTAATTCAGCCTTCCCGGCGGTACCGTGTCTGAAAAGTGGGGCATGACAAAAGATAGTATATGCAGATACTATCTTTGAAGCCGCTTAAATCTCTTGCTACGTTGGCAATCTCACATGTGCCGCATATAGAGTGCGTTTGGCCACTACACAACCAAAGATATTTAGCACAGCTTGGTTGGTGTGATGTCCGCTGCTCGTGATGGCAATACGTGTTCGGTCTGACGGGCACAGTAGGCGTACGTTCACGGAGAGGACACTCTTTGTCAGCCGATCGTAAATGAACAAAAAGCGACAGTCTTGCCTGGACGACAACGCGGGTGGCTAAAACCAAGCTGGGCAGAAGGTGCTATAGCATGGCGGCAGGCGTTGCGGCGCTCCATCACGCTTCGGGCATAAGATGGCGAGTGCGAAAGCCCTTTGTCAGACTCGCTCGTAATATATCGCGAGCGGCGTTTGACCTCGGCGTGCAGATTTTACCGTGATTCCCGCAATCGCTACGGCATGCGCCAGAGGATCGTACCTCCGATGAAACCAGGAGGAACTGCGTAAATGGTCCATCCGTCCTGAAGCGCTCTGCGCAAAGCTCGACAATCAAACCATCGACGATAGCGAGCCAGAGAAAAACAGCAAAAGCGAGCCGCCGAGATGAAACAATCAGCCGCCGCTGGCTTGATAGAAAAGCGACATGATGATGCCGTCGAGCGCAAAGCCTCACTGGCACTTGCGGAAGGGATCTTCAGCTCTCCGGCTTGACGTGCGCGGCGGTCGCCATACAGACTAAGCTGTGCGGATATCCGAGTTGCAGCAGACCATTCACTCGCAGAAAGAGGTTTGCGCTCTCCGGGAAGTCCCATCAACGATAGCACGACGCGCCGACCTGGCTAAAGCGAAAATCCGCATGATTAGACAGGAGCATCCACCGCCCAGCAAACGTGCACGAATTTCAGGTGGTGAAAGCAGAGCCGTCCATTTTGGAAAAAGAGCCTGTAGGGCCGGTTGCGGCGAACGCCATAGACACACTATCATTGTGTCACCGGTGAAAGTTAGCGCCACCCATCTTCTCAATCACCGTTACGATCGTCCTGTAAATCTGCATCGATGCTGACCATCGCATCTGCTGATTTCGCGGCCACGGCCAGCCGGCCCAGAGCGCACGCTGATGCTGCACGCCGTTGACGCCAACTTCCAAACCGGTGGATATGCGTATCTTCAGCCGCGAAAATTTCTGAATCATTTCCCGTACGGCATCTTTGCTGCCGCCGTCAGCATAAAAGCACGTCGGCTTTTGAGTCTGAATGCGCTCTCCTGGTTGCTTGACCACGGCTGTCAGTTGCTGCGTCGTGTCGGATCAAAACCTCTTCCTCGTTGCGACAGGAGAACGCAATGGTTATCTTCATATGCGGATACAAATGCTGCTCTGCTCAAATGTGCGTCGGGTGGGGCGAGGCGCGCACTTGGCGCCTCCATTCATCGCTTTACCGCCTATCTTTGCAAAGATAAATGAGCGTAGGCAGAAGCAAACTGCACTATGCTTTGTGATGTGATAGGTGTCTTTGCCTCCTCACCGATTGACTAAGGATGGAAAGCAAGAAAAAGCCTTTTATTTTAAGGCGGCTTTGCAGCTTAGTGGGCCAGCTGTAAAATGGAGACTGCTGCGCTATCTTTGCGCCATAATGGGACACTCATGTTTGATAATTTGAGCGAACGGCTGGAACGGTTGTTTAAGATGTCGAGCTCTGAGGGCCAGCATCACCGAGATTAATGTTGCGAAACATTGAAGGATGCACGCCGCGCCTTGCTGGATGCGCTGACGCTAACTCAGGTTGCCAAATCTTTTACAGACGATGTAAAGAGAAAGCTGCTAGGTCCAGCACGTTTTGACGGCCGTTAAAGCCGGGCCAGTGTTAGCTAAAATTGTGCACGATGAGCTCGCACGCTTAATGGGAGAGCTCGTTGCATGATTTTATATCGAAGGCCATCCGCCGTAGCGTCCTAATGTCAGTCTGCAAGGTTCCCGGTCTGAACGACGATGATGCGAGCGTGGCTTTCGATGATGACGACCAAAAACGCCAGACTGCTCGTGGCTCGATGGCTTGCGATAACGCGAGCCAGCCATTGACCAGCTGCCCGCTTTGCGATGAGCAATTGAGCGTGCCCGTTTATAGGTGAGCGCGCACACCAAGACCCGGTAGCATTGCCCCAACGCTGGATCAAAGAAGCCAAGGCTAGAACTACGACCTCGTAATTGTGGATACGGCTACGGCCGCGGCTACGACGAGAAAATGACGACGGAGATCGCGACCTATTAAAAGAGCACATGGCGGCCGAACGAGACGCCTCTCTCGTTGTCGATTCTGTGACCGGACGGGACGCCAGTTACTACTGCGAGAAGGTTTAATGACCGTTTCGTTCCGATGGCGCTGCATTAACGAGTGTGATGGCGATGCGCGGGTGCGCGTCGGTATTCGCACGGTAGCCAATGATACGGCGAGTCAAGTCGATCGGAACCGGAGAAAAACTCGAAGCGCGAGTATTCTTCTGCATCCCGAGCGTATGGCCGACCGTATCTTGCTTGGGTACAGGCGACGTTGTTTCGCTGGTAGAGCGTGCCCAAGAGCACATGACGAGGCTGAAATAGCCAAACGTGCTTGCAGCAGCAAGATTCTGAAGAAGAACCCAGTTTGACTTCGACGACTTTCTTAGCCCAGATGTACGAGATCATGGGTAACCGTAAGAACTCGCGTCTAGGATTCCGGGCGTTGGTCAGGCTGCTGAAGAATAGCAGACCAGCTGTGATGATGCCTTAAAGGGAACAGGAGGCAATCGTCTTTCTATAGCTGCCGACAAAAGAGCGCAAACACCCTGAAATATTAAACACATCACGCCGTATGCGCATCGCATAAAAGGATCCGGCACAACGCAGCAGGACGTTAACCGACTCTTAAAGCAACAGTTTGTAGCAGACGCGAAAGATGATGAAGATGATGACAGGCTCAAAGATGGTACCGAAGGATGATGTGCGCGATGCCGAAAAGTGTAAAATGCCTTAATCTGCCTGGAAAATTTCCACAATAAAGATTTTGGTCTCAAGAGAGGAATCTGTCCTCACTTCTCGTTCATACACATAATCCACATACGCGCGATAGAAGTGCCGATGGTGTAAGCCACGGCGACGCGGTCCGAGCAGAAAGTGCCGAGTGTGAAAATCATTGTTGAGGCGCGGCCTTGACGTCTCCCATTTGGTCAAGCGCTGTGCTCTGCGTCAGCGGACACGACGGCGCAGTGAAACCCACCGTCAAATAATAAGAGATTCTAGGGCTGCGAGGTATGCGCGGCTTCGAGTCTTCGCTGATTCTGCGGTTTTGACGAAGACGTGGACGGAAGCAGGTTGCCCAATTGCGTAAAGCGATCCTGTATCGGACGACAACGCAGGGTGAGCTTTATCAGTACAATCGTGCTTTCTGCGGCCCAGCATCTCAGAGCAGGCGCATCGAAGCCATAGATCATCGCAAGGGACGTAGATGGTTCTCGTCCACGATAAATGTAGGCCGCTTGACGCTGGGACCATTTGCCCAACTGTCTCTGCCATCGCCTTCGGCATCCTCGAACTCTTCTGCAGCGCAGCAACATCCCACGGCAAGTTGTTCGCGCATCAGGTAATGGCAATATCGGTAAACCTGTGGCTACGCTTTGCGATGCCAGAAAAGGCCGGTGGAGACATGCGACGGCCATAATGGTACAGCCAATCCGGCTTGCTGAGTGCCGTCAGGTCGATATCTTGCTGGCGCAACAGCACCCTGAATTTATTGCGGCCGATACGGTGCAGAAGTTAAAGACGATGCCGGACAATGCGTTAAAGATGAAAATGGCAAGAGCGGTTTCCGCTTGTCGAGCGATGTGGTATGGCGACGAAGTAAAGCCCGAAGTGCGAGGTGGATTTACGCCTGTACCCGGGTGGCGTCGGCATTGATGACGATCTGTGTGCGGTTTGATGCTCAATACGCTGGCCGCCGGCGACATACGTACTCAATAACAGTGTAGCTTCTCGGAAGGTCTTTCATGAACTTACATCGGATTTACGCTTCTCTACTGGCCGCGCACCAGCATGGGTGCACTTCTTGGCTGCCGGGCGATGGTGTAGAGAAGCGCTGCTATCCTTTGTGTGCTATTTTTGATCTGTTGTTTGCGGCGAAAAGCCTATCTTTCGCCACGAAAGTGCCAAATAAAAGGCAGTCGCTGAGGTTCTTTCGCGAAAGGTTCAGCGCCCCTGCTGCGCGTGCAGCGACTATGATAATGCCGGCTGGTACAGACTGGATTAACAGAGGTGCCGCATCCAGGGCTTTGTGTGTGTTTAGGATGACGTGACAGAGCTGGCTGTGCAGAAAGAGTCGCTTGCAAAGGTTGTAAATCTTTATCGTAGCGCACCGCCCTTTGCTCTTTCCGCCGGCTGATCAGCAGGTGGAGGATACGACGCAGGTTGAACAGCTGCGCGCGCTTTCAGCTATCCAACGCGATATCGCTATGTATGCAGCCCTATAGCAATTTGGATACAATGCGCGCAGGCGTTAATTATGTGTCGAGCGCTTGCTGCACGATGTAGACTTCTTACGTCCCGAAGGTGAAGGAGGAAGCGGACTTATAGGGACGTCTGGCATGCCGGAAGATCCGTGTAGTCTAAAGCGAGCGAAAGATGTTTTGCGGCCCTTTGGCGAAGCATAATCGAGGCGCGTCCGGTGAAACGGTTGCCGTGTGTGGCGGATCGACTTCTTACTCTCAGATGCTATTGCGGCAGGGCTGACGTGTTCTGACAGAGGAAATGCATGATAGCTCTTACTGGCCACGAAAAATCAGATTTGGATTGGTGTGGCAGGGCATTATGAGACGGAACAATATACGATTCAGGCTTGACGCATTTTGCTTGACGCATATGTCGAGCATACGAGAAATGCAGATCCGATCATACATGGGTATGATCAAGCGAGACGATGCGGCGCCGACTGCACGTTAAGCTAAGATCGTCCATAAAACCTTTTCGAATTGCGGCAAAAGATGTTGCAGAGATGTCTGGCAGGCAGAAATTGAAAACGCTTGCGAGTTGAAACAACCCTCTCTGAGGTTGATAAAGATCAAAGCTTAGTGGCGAACTCCCACTTGAGGGTGAGTGACTTGGAGGATGAGATCGCTGAGTTTACTGCCCTCATATAAGTATGAAGAAGAGGTCGCTTCAAGAGCTGATATCGAAATGACAGCACAGATGGCGAGCAAGAAGTTTGATGGATCGCTATCAAGAGCAGCAAAAAGGATGTGAAGAATAATCGCGGGTATGATATGCTGGAAAGAAATCAATTTCAAACACTCGAGATTGAACTTCAAAATAAGAAGATCGTGAGGCGCGTGCAGGTATTTGAAGCGCTTGCAGGAGGATTGAAGAGGTGCGAGCGGTGTGATGATCGCCAACAAGCTTTTAGCCGACTGAACTCGACGATATCGTTGCGAGACTCAAAGCGCGGAAAGAGAAAGTTGCGCGAAAAACAGAAGCTTGAAGTTCAGATCGAGCCGCGCTTTGCTGACGGCGCTAAAGCGCATACATAAAAATAGTCGTAACGGTTAGGTATTGCTCCATATGGGAAAGCGCGATGCTTGCAGCGGATGCTTCATAAGATTCACCTCAGCGTCAATTGGATATCTCGCTATGCGCAGAAAATCATTGTCTGCGAATATTGTGGCCGCATTGTGAGTCGACTGAACTTGCCGGTGCAAAAGCCTGCCGGGACGCAGGAGGAGAAGCCGAAGCGTCGTCGCAAGACCTGGCTACACGCAAAACAAAAACGGAGGAATAATCCTTCCACTTAATAGGATAAGAGCGCCTGAAAAGTTTTCGCTTTCAGGCGCTCTAGTTTGCGTATACACTCTAATTATATTGAGCTATATTTCGTAAAATAACGTGAGTTCGATGAATTATAAGTGTCTATAGATTTGGTGATTAGTGAAATTTGTTGTAATTTTTAACGTGAGTTCGACGAATTACGTTATATTGTATCTCTGGTCAGTATAGGTGGTTGGAGAGAGAACCACCTGATACCATTGCGTTTATCAGACTCCTGAAGCATTCAATACTAGAGCTTCAACATGCTGTAGCAGTCAATGACCGTCATGATGCCTATCATGATTGAGAATGTTCAGAATGACATACATCTCAAGTTCATATTGACAAGCCATCGAATACTGCAACAAAAGTAATTAAAAATATGGCTGCCTATACAAGTTCGTGTAGACAGCCATATTCATATTTAGGAGTATATTGTTATTCTGCGCTGAATAAAGTCCATGTCGAGACAGTTCAGACCACCGCCACTACTTTCTGTTTACGTCAGGATTCTCCAGAATTTGAGTCATATCACAATCGATCAGTTCTACTCCATAGAAGCTCCAGAGGCTTGCTGGATCTGCTCCGTAGCTGCTTTGTCGAGTTCTTCCCAGTCTAATTTAGGAACAATGATATGCTTACCAACTTTGAAGAGATTGATATATCCCCAGCTCTTTTGATTTCAGGAGGCTCCATATCTTGGTTCCTTTAATTCCTCAATATCTCAAAGTGCAGATGTTCAATATCAAAGTATTCTTTCGAGGGTTCACTCAGACGTTCTTCATCGTCCAAATCACAGTAATTAGTAATCGGGACTTTCCTTCTGAGATATACCTAACCATTCCAGTCAACATCGTCAATCGGATTCTCATCTCTTTTCCTTCATTCAATCAGAAGAAGACGAATCTGATTGTCAAAGAGTGGTTCCACCAGTCTGTAAGCTCTTCTTTGATAGATTGTTCTCGTCCAATACTTTGCTACATATGATGATTGTTGACTTGCAAACTTGTCGATAGCTCTTGATCACATTGCCTCCATCAAGAACAAAAGGGATTGTAATAGACCTCAAGATTAAGCTTGTCAGTCTTGCAGTATGTGCTTTGTGTAGCAACCAGTTGGTGATACAAACTTTCTGGTCGCATAGATAATCCGGGCTATAGGTGTGGTTCAGAAAGAGATCTTTTGTGAGCTGAACTGGCATATAATCTCTTGACCAGATGTCACGAGTGTTATACAGGTCATAGTGCTTCAAGGTCTTAACAGAATCTTTCAAAGCACAATACAGCTTTTCTCTTAACTGAGAATCCAAACCGCTGCTCTCTGCTGGGAGAAGACTGGAATAACAAACCGTATTGGTCATGATGCATCCATTATGAAGTTCTCTTTTGATATTATCATACTCTTAGCTTTTAGACAATTCGATGTTCAATATCTCACCATGAGTCTTGTAGTTAACGTGAGTTCGACGAATTATAAGTGTCTATAAATTTGGTGATTAGCGAAATTTGTTGTAACTTTAAAGAACTAACATACAAACAGTTACAAACAAAAATCGCTATGATCACTCGAGAAGCCAAAGTTACTGAAATATTTTGTATGGCAGACGACTTCTGCAAGTTTTTTGATGCAATGACAGCATAATATACGCTAAAACCTACTGGAAAAAGAAAATATCATCGAAGTTCCACGATGTCAAAAGCAGAAGTCATGCTGATAATGATTCTTTTTCATGATTCCGGTTATCGCTGCTTTAAACCAACATTTCTATCTTGAAAAAGTATGCAAGCATCTTCGCATACTCTCTTTCCCAAAAGTTGTTTCTTACAACCGTTTAGTAGAGTTGGAAAGGGGAGGTAGCAATACCCTTAACCTTGTTTATCAAGAAAGTTCTGTTGGGAAAATGCACGGGCATAAGCTTTGTCGATAGTACACCCTTGCGCGTCTGCAGGAACCAAAGAATACATATTCACAAAGTTTTCAAGGGCATAGCCCAAAGAGGTCAAATGTTCCATGGGATGGTTCTTCGGCTTCAAGCTGCATCTGATCTGCAATGAAAAGGAGAGCTTTTCTCAACTTTTATGATAACGCCAGGGAGATGTTGATGACCGTAAACCTCTGGAATACAAAAAGCATTATAGATTTCATATATGGTAAACTGGTCGGGTGACAAGGGATATATCAGCAAGAACCTCTTCCAAAGACTTTTCGTTGATGGAATACAGCTTATAACCAAATTGAAAAGTAACATGAAAGGAGCTTTGATGAGCGTTTCTGACAGACTTTTACTCAGAAAAAGAGCCATTATAGAAACGGTGAATGATGAACTTAAGAACATTGCACAAGTGGAACACTCCAGACATAGATGCTTTGACAATTTCATCGTCAACTTTATTAGAGGGCCATTGCTGCCTATTGCCTGTTTCCAAAGAAGCCGTGCATCAATCTGCAAAGGACTATTGATACACAGCTTGCTTTGTTCTAAATTCGTCGAACTCACGTTAAATAGGTAAAAATAGAGCCGGCAAGCGCATAGATTGGTTGCAATCTACGCAAAGCGTTGTCGTAATATGTGTAAATAATTAGTGCGGAGATATAGTCATTCGATTTTTTACCGTGGTGAAAAAATAGTTTCACCACGGTGAGGCTGATTTTTCGCCACGGTGAAACAAAATTATCACCACGGTGAAAATTTAATTAGATGCGTATGTAAGAGTTGCGATAACTATCTAAAATCTTTGAGAATGCGCACAGAAGAATCGGTTTCAAGTATCGTTCTTTAACTAGAAAGAAGAGTGCGGGGCTTCGGTTATGGGAAAGGGAAAAGATAGCCCTTTGCTGCTTAAAAATGATAGCCGTTTATAGGGTGGACTAGGAGGCTGTTTTACCGGCAATGTGTTCGACAAAAAAGAGAGCGTGCCAATCGGCACGCTCTCTTCAAGGGATATGTTGTAGTAAATTATCCTCCAAAATTGTCATACATAATGCTTTCAGGCTCTACGCCAAGACTGTCGAGCATCTTAACGACAGCGTTAGACATCGGACCGGGACCACACATGTAGTACTCGATATCTTCGGGCGCTTCGTGGTCTTTGAGGTATTCTTTCATCATTACTTCGTGCACGAAGCTCGCAGTATATTTCACGCCGGCTGCATCCGCTTCCGGATCGGGGCGGTCAAGTGCTAAGTAGAACTTGAAGTTGGGGAATTCCTTTTCTAATTCTAAGAAATCTTTCAAGTAGAAGACTTCAGACAAAGAGCGTGCACCATAGAAATAGCTCATTTTACGATCACGCGTATTGAGCGTCTTTGTCATGTGCATAATCTGCGCGCGGAGGGGAGCCATACCGGCGCCGCCACCGACCCAAATCATTTCCTTCTTACTGTCGAAGCGCGGATGGAAGTCGCCATAGGGACCACTCATCATAACTTTATCTCCGGGTTTAAGCGAGAAGATATAGCTGGATGCGATACCCGGCATAACGTCCATCATACCTCCACCTTGGCTCTTAGGACGGAAAGGAGGCGTTGCGATACGTACCGTCAGCATAAAGCGGTCGCCTTCTGCCGGATAGTTGGCCATTGAGTAGGCGCGTATAGTAGGCTCGGTATTTTCGCACTTGAGGTTGAGAATGCCAAATTGCTCCCAAGTTTTAATATAGCGTTCGCCGATAGAGGCCTTATCAATGTCTTTATCGAAGTCCATCTTGAACGTGGGGATCTTAATTTGTGCATAAGAGCCGGGAATGAAGTCCATATGTTCTCCTTCGGGAAGAGCGACAATAAACTCTTTGATGAAAGAAGCCACATTGTTGTTGGAAATAACGGTACATTCGTATTCTTTTACGCCTAAAACGCTCTCAGGTACTTGGATAGAGATGTCTCCCTTTACTTTACATTGGCAGCCGAGGCGGAATCCTTCTTTTATCTCTTTACGTGTGAAGTGACCTTTCTCAACATCGAGAATTTCACCTCCGCCTTCGACAACTTGTACTTTACACTGGCCGCAAGATCCCTTACCGCCGCAAGCAGAGGAAAGATATACACCATTTTCAGAGAGGGTGGAAAGGAGTGAGCCGCCTTGAGCTACTTCTAACTTCTCTTTGTCGTTAATGGTGATAGCAACCGTTCCGCTCGGCATAAGGTAGCGCTTAGCCGTTAAAAGTATGACCATGAGAACGAGAATGATCCCGAGGAAGACTGCAATACTGCTTATAATAAATGTAATGTCCATCGTGATTTAGATTTTCAAGCCGCTAAAGCACATAAATGCCATTGACATCAGGCCTACCGTTATAAATATAATACCTAATCCTTGCAAAGGTCTGGGGACATTCGTATAAGCAGCCATCTTTTCACGAATCGCTGCTAAAGCGACGATGGCCATCAGCCAGCCAATACCTGAACTAAAGGCATAGATAAATGCATCAAATAATGAGCCGATATATTGCGAGCTCGTAGGATCCATGTCTATACGCTGCTGCATAAAGAGAGAGGCACCCATAATAGCGCAATTGACGGCAATCAAAGGTAGGAAGATACCTAATGCAGAATAGAGGGAGGGCGAAAAACGCTCTACAAACATTTCTACAAGCTGCGTCATACCTGCAATAACAGCAATGAAGAGTATGAAAGAAAGGTAAGTAAGATCTACGTCGCCAAAGATTCCCCCCGGTTGTAATACTTTCGTTTGCAATAAGTAGTCGACCGGTACTGTAACCACTAAAACGAATGTTACGGCAACACCTAAGCCGAAAGAGGTCTTTACATTTTTGCTTACAGCCAAGTATGAGCACATACCCAAGAAGGAAGCGAATATCATATTATCCACAAAAATACTGCGGACGAAAAGACTAAGTGCGTGTTCCATTTTGATTATGAAATTGACTGTTAATTATTCAGATCTTCTTCTTTTACGATACTTCTGTGCGCCCAGATGACGCAGCCTAAGATGATCATAGCCATTGTAGGCATCGTCATCATACCGTTGTCAACGTAGCCTGCATCGTAGAAACTTTGCGGTATGATAGAGAAACCGAAGAGCGTGCCACTACCAAAAAGTTCTCTGACGCCACCAACGACCACTAAGATCCAAGCGTAGCCCAGGCCGCTTCCGATACCATCAAGGAAGCTCTCCCAAGGTTTGTTCATCATTGCAAAAGCTTCGAGTCGCCCCATCAAGATACAGTTGGTAATGATAAGGCCGACGTAGACGCTAAGCTGTACGCTTACATCATAAACGAAGGCTTTCAGGATCATACTCACGATGGTAACCAATGCGGCTACGACAACGAGCTGAATGATGATACGAATGCGATTCGGGATAGTTTTGCGTATCAGTGAAATAATTACGTTGCTGAATGCAGTGATCACCGTAACAGATAAGCCCATTACTATAGCAGGTTCCAGCTGCGCGGTGACAGCAAGTGCAGAACAGATACCCAAGACCTGTATTAAGATCGGGTTGTTCAAGTTTAAAGGTCCGGAGAATACTTTGCGATTCTCTTTTGAAAATAAGCTGCCCATTACTTGTCGTTATTTTGTAAGAAGGCTTTGTAGAAGCCCAAGTATTCTTTAATCATATTCTCAACCCCGTTTGTGGTCAGAGTAGCTCCGGTAATACCATCGCATTGCGTGGCTTTATCTGAAGCTGCTCCGGCTTTCACAACTTGCAGCGTAATGTCGCCGTTGTCGCTGTAAGCTTGCTTCTTTTGGAAAGTATTTTGGAAATCCTCATCCTTAATACGAGAACCAAGACCAGCCGTCTCACTTTCGTGATCGAAATAGGTGCCAAAAACGGTCTTCTTGTCTTTGTTGAGCGCAATGAATCCCCAGATTGGTCCCCAAAGGCCTTTACCTACCATTGGGAGAACATACTTTGTCTCTCCATTAACCTTACATATATATATAGGTAGGTTGTCTTTCGACATATCCTTTCTGCTGACAGTGAAGCCATCTTTATCCTTCTGCGTGCCATCTTTAAGGATATTGCCTTGAGATGTGATGATTTCATCAGCGACCACTACTTCTTTATATTTCTCTTCGACTTGCTCTTTGCTGACGTTTCTGATGTTTAGTGCAGCTAAGATCTGCTGCTTTTTGTCGATGCGCTCGTTGGCTTCTGAGCGGCTTTTCAAAGCGCTATAGCAGAAAGCTAAGAGGAAAGCGACAATTACTACGACAACAATCGAGTAAACAATCGTGTAAACGTTGCTGTTTGTATTCAGTTTCATAGCGTATTACTTTTAGCGCGTTTAGCTCTCCTCTTAATATTGCTTTCTACGAAGCAATAGTCAATGAAGGGAGCCCATACATTCATAAACAAGATAGCCAGCATCATACCTTCCGGGAAGCCGGGGTTCAATACGCGGATGATGATAGCCAAAGCACCAATGAAAAAGCCATAGATGAATTTTCCTTTCTCTGTTCTGGCACTCGTCACCGGGTCTGTTGCCATAAAGACTGCACCGAAGCAGAAACCACCCAAAGCCAAATGTTCGTACCAAGGGATGTTTGCAATCGCGTTGTCTTGAATATGTAAACTATTGAACAAGAAAGCGACTAAACCACCTCCGACGAATACGCTCAACATCGTCCGCCAAGAAGCAATGCGTGTCCATAATAAGATGACTGCGCCAATGAGAATCGCGATAACGCTCGTTTCACCGATAGATCCGGGCATAAGTCCGACGACCATATCTGTAAACGTCGTAGAGAAAGGCTGATTCGTGCTGGCTTGCGTCAGCGGAGTAGCCATCGTTACTGCGTCTGTAAGGTTCGGGTTGCCTAATCCGAAGAAAGTATCTTTGGCAATCCAAATCTTATCGCCGGTCATATTGCCCGAATAAGAGAAGAAGAGGAAAGCACGTGCGACTAAGGCCGGATTAAAGAAGTTCATGCCCGTACCACCAAAGATTTCTTTAGCGAAGATGACGGAGAAAGCTACAGCTACGGCCAGCATCCACAAAGGCAACTCGATAGGCACAATCATAGGGATCAGCAAACCGGTTACGAGGTAGCCCTCGTTGATCTCTTCATGTTTATATTGTGCTACGGCAAATTCGATACCTAAGCCGACCGCATAAGATACGACGATCTTGGGCAGCATAATGAGGAAGCCGTAAGCAAACATTTCCCAAAAGCTTGCGCCTACGACAGCCGGAGGCGTCATATAAGTTTGGTAACCGATGTTGTACATCCCAAAGAACAGGGCCGGCAGCAACGCAATAATGACAAATGTCATAATACGTTTTGAATCGATGGCATCGTGGATGCTCACACCGACCTTTGCAGTCGTATTCGGCACCAATACAAAGGTCTCCATACCTTCAAAGACCGAGTGGAAAGCGTGCAACTTCCCGCCTTCTTCAAAGTGAGGCCTGAGTTTGTCGAAAAATGATTGAAGCATTGTATTTCGTTATTGGATTTGCACCCATAAAGGGCGAATCAATTTATTATTTAGCTATTTTCCTTTCTTAAAATATCCAGGCCTTCACGCACAATGCGCTGTAATTCGAGCTTGGAAGAGTCGATATATTCTGCCACGGCAAAGTCTTCGGGCGCTACTTCGTAGATACCCAATGCTTCTTGGCGGTCAATATCGCCCGTAATGATGGCTTTGATCAAAAAGCTTGGCAAAACATCCATCGGGAATACGCGTTCATATTCCGCACTCATAATCATATGGCGTTGCCCGCCTTTGATACGACAGTCGGGATTGTATTTTTTCTTCCCAAAGAGCCAAGAGAAATAGCTGCGGCTGGTAGAAAACTCGTTGAAGCGAGGTGCAATCCAGCCAAATACTTCGTGTACGTTGTCGCCTTTCGGGCAGAGCGCAAACTTCCGTAGTGTGAGCGCCAACGTATCCTTCTAAGTTTGCTTTGCGGCCCACAAGCGGGTTGCCGTCGATAATACGAACGTGTTCCGCGGTCTTCAGTTGCTCTTTAAGTAGGGTTTTCAATGAGGCACCCAACTTAATTTCATAATAGCTCGGATCTTGAACCTCAGCCCCGGCCACAGCGATGCGGCGCGTGAAATCTAACTTTCCGGTCTGTGCATAACGACCAATGAAGATGACCTCTTCGGCTCCGATCGTCCAGACTATATCTCCTTTGTTAATGGGGGAGATATGGTTGATTTGTACGCCAACGTTTCCTGATGGATTGGGACCATCAAAGACGTTAACGTCAATGCCGTCAGTCGGGACAAAGTCTTGACCGACTTGATCCGGAGAAATACCCAAATGCACTTTTGCCAAACGGGAGAGCACTGTTAAACCAGCCTTAAAAGTTGCTTCCTGACCTTTTACGACAAAGGAAAAGTCGGCGGCCAAAGGCATCTTGCTAAAGGCCGAAACAAAAATGGCTTTAGGTGTGTCTTTGGGCGATACTGTGATCGCGTAAGGCCGTTGTTGAAGAAATGCAAAAAGACCGGTTTCCAGCAATTTTTCAGTTACTGTTTCCGGCGTGTCTTTGTCCAAATTTAATGGCGTAATCGCTTTCTCCTGTTGCTCTGCATCCGGAGTAATAATAATGCGTAAGAGTTTGCGACGTTCGCCGCGCACAATCGATGTCACTGTACCACTAACGGGAGCTACGAACTTTATGCGCTCTGTTTCTTTATCCGCAAACAGCGTATCGCCAATCTTAACGTGATCGTTTTCTTTCACCTGAAGGCGAGGAACAATCCCAAGAAAATCTGTTGGCTGCAAGGCGTATGTAGCAGATGGCGCCGCTTGTTTTAACGTAAGCGGTGCTTCTCCTATAAGCCTCAAGTTCAACCCTTTCTTAAGCTTGATTATGGGTTTCATACATATCGGTTTATTTGACGTCTGCAAAATTAGGATAAAATAGCCGAAACTCCATAAGAAAAGGCCGAATTTTCTGGAGTATACTTTACAGAAAGAACATTTTACGCGTTCCGAGTCTTATCCTAAAGTCGTTATGTGTCACTTATTCGTTTGGGAATAAGAGATATAATCTAACTTTCATTTTGTTTTATTCATCTTACCCACTCTTTTTCTATCAGACTTGTTCTTTATGTAATTTCTTGGAGGATCAAGCAGGGCAGAAGTATCGTCTTTCCATTGGCTACGCTCCGGCTTCTCATCCGTCTCTCTATCTTTTTGCGCAAACAAACAGATGTGTGCTTACACGTGACAAAGTGTAGGGTAATGGCTTTTTGATATTGCCAAGCTATATCTGTCACAGTTTGTTGAATCGTTAGTTTTCAAATCTGTGAAAGGAGTTTTTTTTGTGATAGATCTAAAAACAGCCGTTTTTCTTTCACAAACGATTGTTGTTTGCTGCGGCCAAACGATAGTTTGCTGAGACCAAACGATGGTTTGCTGGGGCCAAACGATAGTTTGCTGGGTCCAAACAAAAGCACGATGAGGTCAAACAATAGTATAATAAGATGTGTAGAGGAGGAGACGGGGCTTTGTTCGTGATTAGTGTTCGTTTGGTTGTCTTTCTTCATTCCTTGCCTCTTTTTAGCCCTATTTCTTGCGTTCGTATATGCGATGCATGGGGCAATTGATGCGGCGTGATGAAGCAGATGTGTGAATGTATGAGCAAACTGAGACGTTTATAGCATAGCACACGTAGCTTTTGCTCCCGTCTTTTGCAGAGGGTTAGTTTGTTTTTTCAGAGGGCGGTGGCAAGTGGTCAGCAATGGATAGATAATATTTGCTATCTATTGAACTCGTAAGTCGGTCTGCTTGTTGAGAAAAGTAATTTGCAGCAGTGGAGGGGAGGAAAGAAGAGACAAAACAGCGCAAGTACTTATTGATAAGGGCAATAAGTGCTTGTATATCAATAGACAGGAAGCCTAACTCCTGCTTGAAGAAGCAGGGTGGAGGAGAATAGAAGGCTAAAGTGCATCATAGTTGGGCACTTCAGAGAGATATTTGATGCTGTTATCGGTATAATTTAATTGGCAACAATAATGCGTCAAGCCATTGCTGACGATAAGGTAATCAGCTCTCAGCTTGCTATTGTAGGCGGAAATCTGCTTAAATACTTTTTCGGTAATAGGCACCTTGGGAGACTTATATTCTATAATCATGCGGGGACGTGATCCGTCGCGATCAAAAAGAACCGTATCGCAACGGCGTAGGCTGCCATTGAGCGGCAGACTGATTTCGTTTTGAAGCAGTGCGGAGGGATAACCTTTTAGCTCAACTAAATAATGTACGAAATGTTGGCGGACCCATTCTTCGGGCGTGAGTCGCACATAACGTTTGTGGAGAAAATCAAATATATCGTAGCTCCCGTCAAGACGCTGCTTGATTTTTGTATTATAAGGTGGGAGATTTAATGAAATCATTTTTCTAATTTTGCACACTAAAGAATATTGTCTGCTGATGAAAAGACTTAAATAATAAACCTTTCTTAAGGGACAATGCAAAAAGTACGAATTTATGATGACACGAAGGAATTGTCGGAAATTACTACATGTATACTGGAATGAAATTGAGGATTTTGGAGAGCATATTCTTTCTACGAACTTTAATCATTATGTGGATCTTTTTCGGATCAGATGGACAAAAACTGGCTGGTTTTGATGTTGGTTAGGGCCGTGACGGCAAATGGGATTACAATGATTAATTTTGGCATCGAGTCCCATCGCTGCGCTGATTGCGGATTTGCTGAGTGCGGGTGCATCCTAAAGCTCATTTTCTAGGAAAAAAGTGGCGATTGGATAAAACTCGCGGGCGATTATATTTTGCCTGGCCGGTATTCGTGGAGAAGAACTTCGAATGACTACTTCCGCCGGAGGTGCCTGCGCCTCCGGCTTTCTTGGTGCCTGCAACGTGCGGTCTCAACAGCGCTACGAGACAATGACTATGATTGATGGACGGGGACCGGTTTACACAACGAACCGACGAGTTTGGGGCGACGAGAACGTTTTAAAACCCATTATTTGCATGGGAGACTGCGGGCAATGGCCGTAGATATGGAGACGGCTACGCTCTTTCTCTTGCGGCTTTTATAATCATATTCCTACAGGAGCTTTGCTATGGTGTGTCTGATAATCCGATGGAGGCTGATGGCGCGCATTATGACGGGAAGCCAGCGATAGAAAAGGTAACAAATAACTTTTCTGAGACGCACGCCAGGATTGCGTATAGAGGCTATCGCGAGCTTATTGTGGATCAACGACGCACGGTAAGGCATCTGAAATTTGACTGGCAGTAGATGGCTTTTGTCGCAAAAAGTAGTGCCGGTCCTACGCATGAGAGTCATCGCCGCAACACGCTGGGGTTTTTAAGCCCGTTTTATTCTCTTTAATGGGAGGAGGAAGGCATTGCGTTGATCGCCTTGCTGATTTGCCCGTGTCAGCGCTTTTGCGCCACTGAAAGAGCGTGATTTTAATTTAATTCACGCCTTTATGCCGATGTTGCCTTCGATAATGTTCGGATGCAGCCAAAGAGCTTTCCTGATGCGCCTCGACTGTTGTGCTAGTGTGTGCTGAAGGCTGCAGAATATAAAGACGCAGACGACCAGAAGATCATCTCTTGCTAGCCGCGAGGCCTCACTATTTTGAGTGTTTTGGTTATAAAAATGGTGCGATAGATCAGCGGCAAGAAGGGTGCTGCTCTTTTGAGGAGAGGTTGGCGTCCTTTTTCGGAGATCGAAAAGCGCTATGGCATGATCTGACCAGCTGCCATTCTTTCTTTATCACTGCTCATCTTGCATCCTAAGCGAAGAAGATAGAGGAACCAGCCGCCTTTACAGAATTCATTAATAGAGTATGGCTGGCGCAGATCTTAACCGCATGGCGGCAGAGCTAGATAAAGTTTTCTTTGTCTCTTCTTCACCATCAACGGCGCCTTCAATCTCTGCTGCCTGTGGCTGCAATCATCGTGGTAAAGAATACAATCTTTACGAGCTACAGGGTGTGCTTTCGCCTGCAAAGGACATGTACTGAGCTTATAAAATTGAGAATATTTTGACGGAAACTCTAAAGGGAATTTCCAACTCAACGAACATAGCAACTTTGTGTGTGGCTTCTTTCCAAATTTGATGTTAGCGTATTATTCTATGGAGGTAAAACGGCGGAGTGGAATAGCGTCGTGGTCGGAGTGAGTTGGCTGGTGTCAGACGTATGCATGGCCGCCATGCGAAATTACTCGAGCTGAAAAGTGATGCGGATTGTTGAAGCTGAAATTCGCGCAGCCAGATGCTCATGTTCAAAAGGGTGATAGCACAACACTCTCTTCAGGAGAGTCGATGGCTGAGCTTCTCGCGTTTCATTCTTTATTGAGTATTTCCATAAAAATATTTCTTGCTAAATAGATATGTGTTTATACCTTTGAAATTTCAAAGCGCTTTAATTTGTCGCTTACATCGTTTAGACTAAAATGTCTGCCTTTCAGAACCGCCTTTTCTATCAAAATGGCTCCGTTGAAATTAGAACTGTGTATGCCTGCAGATTTTTAATCATAATAGTGCTCAATCATACTCTGAATGGCCTAATTATGCATAGATTGGCAATCTATATCTAATTCTTCTATGGAGACATTTTAGCGCCATTTATTTATGGTGCTTATTTTGTTTACTTCCCAATATAATCAATGCATTAAGTAGTTTTTCTTGTCTTGATTGTACAAATGCTTAGCTTGCTCCCTGATTGTTTTGGAAAAAGAGCTCTTCTATGATTTTACCAAGATTTAGGTACAAAGATTATAAAATAAGATATTGAATTGTAACCACACTTCATCCTCAGCAATGGCATTAAAAGGTAAATCAAAAATATAGGAGGAAATTAAGAGAACTGAATATGGGCGCCATTATTTAAAGTGTTAAATGCTGATTCATGTGCAGCTATTATTTGTGTACTGAATACAATTGTGAATAATTTATGTAAGCATATGATTACCAGTGTTTATATGGAATAAATAAAGCGTTTTACAAGAGAACATTTTTATCAAAAGATACTTTGATTCTTAACTCCTTGGCTCAGTGTATTGTGTAAGAATGCTGATAACGAGTTTATTATGCTTATTATCTATGGTGTATTAAGACGTTATTTTGAGGGGTTATAGTTTATATATTCAATATTAAGCGCTTGTATACTCTAGGGTTGGTCTTTAACAGAAATATGTTAGCTAAATTAAATATTGATTTGATTTTACTTTCAATATTTGATGAATTTGAAACAATGTATCTTGTACAATTGAAATGTAAATGTAAAATTGGTACTTTTTACCTAAAATGTAGAAGTTATGCTCTTAATTTAGCTTCCAAATGGAAAATGAAGGATTCCATTCTGCTTAACTAATGGATGAATGTAAAAATTTGTTCAGCAAGAATCGCAGCGATTGGGTCTTGTTCTGCGGCTTTGTCATGGTTATTACTTTTCCACTGGAAGAACTCATCACTAATAAGATGGTTTTAGCAATTCATCATGCCTTCTGTGAAGTAAATGAATTGGCTTTATTTGCGAAGGGAGAAGTCGAATGATGCTTCAGCTTTATCTTCCTCAAAACAACAAGAAATAATCGAACCACTTTTTAATGAAGGGGATAAATCTCCTTATCAAGCTTTCGATTGAAGCATCTTTCTTTAATCAACTCGCAGTTTCACCTCCATGCAAAATCTGGTGCCTGGCAGGCCCAAATTAGAACCTGTTTATGCGGCTCCTCTACTGAACGCGAGTAACACGACATATTTTGATAAACACAAAGTGAGAGATCAAAGAGACTCGCGTATTCTTTGATGACGGGACTTGTGAAATTTTGTTCCCGCCAACGTTGGAGTCTTAGTTTGCAGCTCATTTCCTGCAAAGCAAGTTTCGTTAGCTAAAACCAAAAGAGCTTGGTTTTTCGTGTATTGCGATCTCTTGCTCAGCATGCCATCCTCGGCCCCTCACGTGAGGTAAGAAGAGTATGCGCTTGCCGCTCTTTTTATTTAAGGTTATAGATAAGGCTGTGCTCGCGTATGTGGTTTTGCTGTTTCGCGCTTTGTGAACAGGGTGGCTGCATCGATTCGTTTTATCGTGGTCTCTTGTTTCTCCCTGACAATAATCCGCTTGTTATACGCACCGTTTGTCGCCAATGTCTCTGTTATACAATGTGAGTGAGGTGGCATACTCCCAATCGCACGAAAACAAACGATTTAGATGCGTGCATTGCGGTATGCAGACTCGCTATAAGAATGCTCTGGAGGGGTGAGTGAGTTCTGCTTTAGATGCGCCCTGAAACGATCGGTATGTGCACTAGAAGTCTTGTGCTGCTGAGGGCTGACCGATAATATTGGCTTGAGAATCTGCACTCCATTCGCACGCTTAAGAAAGCTGTTCTGCTTCACCCATTTTAGGATTCTTTTATGTGCAGGCGAAAAGCAGCTTTGTTCTGGTTTTCTGACCCTATTGTTTAGCGTGCGGCTATGCGTCGCAGTTGTCATGCGAGGTCGAAATGGTCTGCTCTGACGCTTTTAGTTCGCCCAATAGTGCTTTGACGTGTTCTTAGAAAAGCTTGAGAGTGCGTTTAAAGGCAGCTTGAGAGCCGATAGCGTAAGCGACTTATCGCTCCGCACGCGAACTGGAGCGACACGCTCATCAGTTATTTGTATCAGCTCTCTGATTCCGCTACGCTCAGGCTGTTAAGCCACGGGAGATCTCAGGCGCTGCCAAACGAATAGTTGCCCTTTTGGTGCGTTCCGGAGCCAGCCTGGCATCTGGTGTCACCTTGGAGTGCGTAGAACCCTGCAATTTCAAAAGATATTTGTTGTTGGGGTCGCATTGGAAGATTCATGCATTCTCGTGACGTAAGCCATGGAGTCGGACTCTTAAAAATGGTGGAGCGAGGATGTTGGCTGCTGAATGTGCCATCGTTTTCTGAGTACTAGCAGATGCGATAATTAGGCTTGCAAGTAGCGAGAGATAGAATCAGGATGAGCAGCTGTGAGGCTGACTAAGCAACCATCCGTGCCGCAGAAACTATCATATCTCTTGTCGCAGAAGTCTCCACACGTGAAAGCTTTTCGCCAAAGTCGCTCAAAGCACGAATTGAGCCGTGCATGTGCTCCTTGCCCTATGTAAGATGTAGTCACCCACACGCAGTTGGTAGAATAAATGGATTCCCTTGAATCGATTATACTCACTCGTGGTTCTTTATCGCTTCTCTCTATGGCTTTAATTGCGTGCGGCATAGTTGCCTGTGCACCGAGATGATTACACAGAACTGCATGAGCACAAATCGGATCCCAACCATGGGAGGTAAATTGGCGCCCCGGAGAGCTTTCTTTACATACTCTCTGGCTTTTTCCTAGCTGATGGCTCTGATAGTGACGTGAGACTGCCTCGCCGCTATATTGCCGTTAGGCTCTGAGCGAGTGAGGCCTTAGCTATAAGCGACGCCTGTATGAGGCTTTTAGTATATTGCAGCATCCGCTGGCGGAAGCGCTCATGGTGCTCTCTTCGGTTTTCGCTTCAATTTTTCGTAAAATGCACTTTATCGTTTAACGTCTTACTATCTATTTCCTCCCATTGACCAGAAGTTTAGCCAGTCGGTAATAATCGGTCAACGTCATTAGTCTCATTGTGAGGGCCGAGGCTGAAGCAAAGCGCTTTGCTCAAAAATCATCGGTGGCACCAGTCGGCCTGTGCACGATCTCATTTTCAGGCGATAGACCTTATTTGACCGTACGCGCCAATCGGATATAGGAAAATGCCACTAGCATCTGTGTTCTGTTGTCTGATAGGATGTCATAGGCTAATTATATACGCTGCCAAGATCGATGATAGCGCATGTTCCAGGGCTTATTTTTCATTGATGCTCTTTGCTTATGGCACCCGTCCTGCGGCGTCGCGCAATGATCATCCTCGGAGGGGTGAGTGCAGGCACATAATCAGTAGTGCGACTGGAGGTCGCAGTGTTCCAGCCATATCGCAGTCACCATCGGTAGTAAGCCTGAGCTCAAGTGAGTTCTTTGTGATAGTTATAGCTGATGCGGCGAGACTGTCGCAGCGCTCACCTTTAACAAAGTTCGATAGCGCTTGCTCGGATAGTCCGAACTCGCCAGCCAGCGGCTCTTTACCCGAAATCTCATCGCTGATCTGCAGGTGAGGAGAAATGGCCCAGTAGCAGCTCTGTTCAAGAGCGCTGTCGCACGTAGTGATCCATCAGCATTTGCCAAAGTCCAGCCAAAGCATTGCCGTCCTGCGGGTTTGTCTCAACCGGTAGCAAGCTGTCGTAAGATAAACCCGTCGAGTCTTTTACATGTCATCTCAATACTGCCATCACGTATGATGGAATCGTAGTTGAAATCATGATGTCCGTCACATGCGCCAGTGGATACTGAAACCTGTATGAATAGAGCAAGGTTATCAAATGTTTAGTGCTCTAGCAAAAGAAAGAGTATCGGTAAGTTGGCCTGAGTCTCGACGATCGAATAAAGTCCTCTTATTCCGGACTCACTTTCAGGCCGCTCAACCGCGGAGATCCCGGAGTCACTGCATGCAATAATCGCCCTCTTTTGGCGCCATCGAAGCACCTCTGTAACTGTGCGCTCTGCCTTGAGTCGCGTGAAACCTACATTTCAAAGTGAAGTATTCGTTGCTTGGGCCGCCCATTATGAACTTTCATCCGAGTGTCTTGGCGTACGTAGGCAGCATCGCCTCAAAATACTGTGCGCAATGATAAGTTAGCCACAGATATTGTTTCCACCGGTCAGCGCAAACGCTCGCCAATTGGGCCTGCAAACTGAGTCAGGTCTGATCGGCGGAAGCGCTTCGCGTGCGGCTGAGGTTCAAGCCATCCGTACCGAGACCGCCATCATTTGACGTGCATAAAAATCTTCTGATGTTTCGTGCTATTTGTAGACTGAAATGTGCTGCTGACTCGAGGTGAGTTGACGTCCTGACCTTGCGGGAGAGATAGTCAGTAGCCTGCAATTCGCAGTACCAGAGTCCATACCAGCTCAATCTTTCTTTGACAATCTTGATACATGTATACGGCTTTAATTGCGCCTCGCAGTCTCCTTTGTGCGCCGTAGAGCACAGAGAAACAGCAGACTGTACGAGCTCTCGTTTCGTCACCTTTTGTTCTGAATTAATTTGTCACCAATTCAATAGATTTTTCCCGTGACGCATCTCCAGCAGTAGCCAAGATCACACGAACGCCAAATCTCGTAGGGGCCTGCCTCGTAAAAGCTGGCTTCAGGCGTGGGGAAGGCCTCTATGACCGTGCAAAGCTATTCGTAAAGCTATTCCTTCATAGTGGTGCAGTGAGGTTCCTGCGGTTTTGGTCTTAATCAATTTTTGTAGGAGCCTGACTGCCATAGCTTGAACCGTGCTGGCACCTAGCTGCTTTTTCCATTCTTTGAAGTGCGTAACAGGTATAGTAGCTGCATTCGGCTAATTCTTCAGCTCACATACGGTGAAAGCGAATCTACAAGGCTCATGTAAAAGTCTATCGGCATCAATCCCGGCCTGCAATGCGCGCTAGTTTTCGGTAGAGGCATGATCAGTTTCCGCATGCTGCTAATTTCACATAGGAATCCGCCAGAAGAAATGCAGTTCACGTATGGCTGCATCGGAAATGTCTAGAAGCTATTTGATGCGTCTGCCCAAGCGCGATAGCTGCGCATTTCACTGTGCCAGCTCATTGAGATCTTCCACGCTTGCTACGCGTTCGCTTCGAAAGCGTTAACTGGTCAGCGCCTTTCGCAATCTTCAGAGTGGTGTGCGAATATGGTCATGCAGCTGATCGAGTCATACAGTGATTCCAGCCATATCGTAGTCATCTTCTTCGTCGCAGAAGCCTGCGCTTGACTGCTGATTATTATTGCATTTTGCGGTGACAGTCTGCAGCATCGTTTCTCAATAGCTCTATGCGCTTTGTTTCGGAAAAAGCAACCTTAGCCAGTCACAACAAGCTCTTTCCCAGGCCATCTTGAGCTGGCCGCGTAAAAGAGAAACGCGCATTTCTGCAGGCGCTGTTCAAGAGCGTTGTCAGCATCTCTGGTACCACTAGGCCTCTGTAAGCAGTTTGAGCGTAAAGCTTTTTCCGTTCTGCGGGTTTTGCTCAACGAGTAGCCGCAGGCTAATGGCGGAAAGCGTAAATCCATCTCGATTTCTTCAGTGCTCATCTCGCGGACGACAGAAGTCTGAGTCGAGTTCCATAACCTCCGCACACATTCATAGGCGTGCGATATACTTTACAAACTTGTGTAGAATAGCATATGAGTAGTTTAATCTCTTTTCTATAAAGAATACCTACGATGGGTTGTATAAGTCAAGGTGCGTCTCTGTGCAAAATGTAAACATTTAAAAGACTTTTCTTAGTGGGTGACCAACTAAAGAGTATACCTCCCTTTGTTAACCGCGAGTTGCCCGTCTGCCTGACAGGCCAAGTATTGTCTTTATTTCCAGCACGCTTCCTCCTCTCGAGTGCGTCATGTCAGAACAGCGTGGTCTGCACGCCCATCCGGCGTGACGTCTTCCGGTTTTGTTTAACCGTCTGCGCAGCTGTGAGGGCCACCGATAAGCTGTAGATATATTCTGCACATTCGCGGATACGCTTTCTCTCTTCGGAAGCGGAGTGTAAGTCCTCTGTCTTGCAGGAGTTTGTCTGCTCAAGGTATCAGATTTATCCCCATCGGCTTTCTACGCATCAGCACGTAAGTCGCAGGTTTTATCGTGGAGGAAAAAGAGGCTCACGTCGTGAGCGTAAGGCTTTGGTCTCGTGAGCGCAAAGGTATCACGAGCGCAAACGGCATACTCAGCGCTACGACGCTCATTCCAGGTGGGTGCTGACTATGCGTGCTGCCCAGTAGCGTAAATGCTGGGCCGCGTCCGGATGTTCGACAGGCAAAAGATAGGCGTTTTCGGTTGAGAAACAGAACTATTGGGTTGCAGCTTTTGCCATCACCGCTTCAGAGTTCGGTCGCTTGGTCGCGAGGTCGGGGTGAGCACTCTCTGAGACCTGAGCTATCAATAATGTGCATCGTAGTTCCCGTGTCATACGCACTGTACGGGCTATGCCGCTGGTAGCGAAACGAGAAAGGCGCGTAATCACCTTGCAACCTAGGGTAGAATCGTACACTTTTGCAGCGTATTCAAGACAGAATACAATATGGGTTACGTAGTCTGCGACTCTGTTTGATCATGGCGATGAGTTATTGCTGGTTACAGAGCCGCAATATACGGCGTTTTGGACGACTATCGGACCACGAACTCCTTTGCCCTCGCGGGCAAATCTCATGAGGCACGGGCGGCAACACGCTTATCAATATCTCCTGACCGGCGTTATTTCTCCGGCGATGAGAGCGCTTCAGCAGAGATAAAAGTCTCGCCTTAAGCATTTTGTAGCCCATCGAGTTTCGCATGCTTTCCCGGAGGAGCGTTGGCCTCGACACGTCGCAGCATAGTGCATGAGGCATAATCACGGCCTGCGGACGGCGGTCTAAACGAAGATGACGCTGGCTGCTCTTTTATGCCGTACCGTTTGATTTTCAATCCTTGATTCACATATGCCGGCAGAGGTGATGCGCGTCAACACGACGCACGACGACATGGCTGCTGCTGCGCTGATTATTTGGGTTTAGCGCCCCGAGCGTGTGGTCTTTGAGGACCTACTCAGCGGACTGCGTCAAGGAGGAAGCTAGTGGTCGGTACTGTCGCAGACAGAAAATGCTCGGAGCGCATTACGCCCTTCGGCGACGTGGTGATCTGAGCAATCAATTCTCTGGCCTGCCCTTTAGCGCTTTGCTGGGCTGAGGCCTTATTTCTAAAGCTTTTGAGTCAACTCATGACCGCTTTATTTGAATGGATGATCACCGCAGCGTGACGACAAAACGTTTAGGCAGCCTCTGGCGGCTGCAAAACCGAAAAATCATGATGCCAGACGCTCTGTTGAGTTATGCCACGGCGCGCGTGTCGATGGTGCCGTGCACTGATATCATGCTCGGCGAGCGATAAGCGCTTTCGAATGTGATGGCCGGCACGTGATCACACGCTCGGCCATTACTGTGGATGACTGATTTGATCATGCGTCAGGCGCCGGTGCGTGGCGTGAGCGGGCCTGGTCGTCTGCGACATGCCGTTTCCGGGTCTCAGCCAAGTCTGTGCGGACGATGGCGTTCGCAACGCCATTGGGATGATGAAAGAAAGCGGGCTTGACATGGCCTTAGTGGAGGTGGCGCAGATCACTCCCGCTATCAGAAAATTCTCATTGCCGTTGTACCTGCGGATGGTCACCGTTTAGGACAATACCGCGAGACATCAATCGTTTGGAACGTATGCGCGTGGGCGCAGTGGCAAAGGATGATAGCGATAAACTTCCAGCGCCGATGCCTTTGGCCTTTGGCGGAGGGCGTTAACACGTATCTTGGAAACAGCATTCAGCAAAGTTGACGCGGCTAACGTCGCTGACGCTGTCGACATTCCTATTATCGGGATTGGCGGCGGTACGGCTGAACGGGCAAGTGCTCGTCATTGGATGCGCATATGCTGCGTAAGAATAAAGACGTTTCCACCGAGTTTCTCCGCCGCTATGCTAGACCTAACGACGCGATGACCGACGCAGATTAAGCGCTATGTGAACGACGCAAAGACGAGATTTCCCAATGAGGAACGAGCGCGCAATCCTTTTGCGGAGCTTAAACTTTCAGAGACTTTGCTGGGCGAATCCTCCTCTTGGTCGCTTCTCGGCTTAACTCATATCTTTACTCCATACACTTGCGCGCGCGATGATCACGACCAGCTGCATTTTAGTTTTCACTTCGCCGGATTGTGTTCCCGGTCGCTTCAAATGCCTCTGCATCGTTGAGCGCCACGTAAGGCCGTATTTTGTGATGGTATGATTTTCGCAAGGCAGGTCGCAGGCTGGCCCTCTTAGAGGCAGAATCTGCCGATCGTATATGTATATGTACGGTCTGCATGTGGCGTCTTCTTTGAATTTGCAGCAAAATGCACTCAACAATACAACTCGTTAATGCAGACCTTTTGCTCTCATCTAGTCGAACTCAGGCGACAGTCTGCTAGCTGGCTGAGCGTTCGGACCTCTGCGATCGTGGCTTTCGCGTGCCGATTTGCGCAGCTGCCTCGGCCATGCCGTAGCTGACGGACGCCATGGTTGTTCGTCCCTCAATGCATCCATCTTTTGGTTTTCTGTACAAAGATTCGCACCAAAGCCCGCAGCGGCATTTGGATTTCTTGTGATCGCTTCTGGCGTTCCAGCGGGTTGGGCCTTTATTTCTTATGCGTTTAGTGGCTGCAGGCGTGAGGGAATAAGGTGCTGGCTCTTAAAGTGCAAAGCTCCTATCTCTGTTAGCGGTGAGGCCGATATACTGCTGTTATTGCGCCGGCCTTTCTCGCAGCATTTTTCGCGCAAGACGTTTTCGCCGAGGGCGGACGGTCGATGCAGAAATGTCGGTCGGACTTCTGTGGTGTTATGCCACTCATGTCGCTGCGCACTTTCTCTCGATCTCACAACGCAAGATACGCGCTTTTTGGTGCAAGTCGCGGCCTTACGGCCTGCACGTCCGCTACGTATTTCGACGTCTGACATTGTCAGCGCGGAACAGCACAGAACATACCTTTTATGCTGGGCTGGCGCACAGGTTTTGCTTACCGGCTGGAGCCTTGCAGCTTTTGTCGGCGACTCGCTGTATACTATAGTGCGGGTGCCGAGTTGCCGGTGAGTTTACTTTGCGTGTATTTGGTTTTGGTGCATCCTTGGTTTAATAAGCACAAAGATCGAGATTTTGCGGCAAAGAGATGTAATACGGGCATTATGATTGATATGCACGCAAAATCAATATCGGACTGACATTTGTGCCAGTAAGCGCGACCGACGGATATCAAGCGCACTTAGAGATCGATTTTCTATCCGGTACCGCTCCACAGACGTGCTGGATTCTAAACAACTCCAACACAGTGACGATCCGTAATCGGTTTCCAGCGTGTCGGCGATCGTCTGGAGAGCGCCAGAAAGTAGCAATTTGGTCCTCTTAGTATATGGACAGGTATGCGCGCTGATTTGATTTACCATCGCGATATTTACTTACACAACGCATTCCTTCCGATTGCCGGTCTCGGAGGCGGCAGTAGCGACGCCGCTCATGATGCGAGATGCTCAATACCGGTCGCAGTTAGGTTTATCCTGACAAACAAATGGAAGTGAACGTGGCAGTGCGTTTTGGCGCCGACTGCGCTTTCTATTCATGCAAAATTAAAACAAGCTTTCAGTTCTGCCACAGGTATGAGTACGCGAACCTCACACCCATAGATTTTACTTTAGTAAGTGCTGGACTTTTAGTCTCGGCAAAACCCCAGAAGCTGCGTCTCCAGCAAGGTGACGCGCTCGTTGCCGCGGATTTCGTGACAAGGTCTGGTTGACACGTGATTCCGTGCGCTACGTGCCAGTAGAAGAACGAAGGATCTGATAAAGAAACGGCTGTGAAGCGACCGTCTCTCGCAGTCTGAAAATAGCAGCCATAGACGCTCTACGATGTGAGCGCAGTTTCGACAGCCGCTCATGTCCGGCAGTGGGAGTTGCGTATCTGGGATTATCTCAGGCGCAAACAAGAAGCCAGTGCGCATATCATCAGACGTGCTTCGTCGCCAATCGCTTTCGATTCGTCATGCACTGCTACTTTTCGAGGACGAGCAACACACGTTTGGTCGCCGAGTCGCGGGCTCGTGTGATGACGCACTGACGCCCGGTCATAACGGCTTCACTCCTTGTTATCGAGGACGTAATTTCTGGGCTTGTGCGGTATTTCATTTTACGCTTGGGGAATGCACGAGATCTCGGCTTAAATGACTGTAATAAGACGTGAAAATCTCCTGCCCAAAGTTTCTGCACATATATATGGTAGGCGGCCTGCGGCGACGTAGGCTGATTGTATCGTGACAAAGGCTTTGAGAAAGAGTTGCCTCGTCCAATCATCAGCGTCTCACTGCGGCGACTTTTCTGCGCATGCCCAATACCCACGTGTCCTTCGGTTTCTGGACGTTGATAGCGAGGCTTGGCCGAGCAGAAACTTGCTGTGTGCGCGAAGAGCGTAAAGTGATTGCCGAGCACATTCGCCTTTCGTGCCACCGAAATCGTACGTGTTGTACCCGGCTGACTTGCGCTTGAAGACCTATCTCTTAAGGCCATTTTTCAGTCGCTTTTTGATTGAGTGATAAGCCCTTTCTGCTTTACAGCCTGACTGCATCACTTGTCGCAGGCCCAGCGAAACGCGTTGTCCGGTGCAGAATGTTGCTTTGCGCATCCTCCCGTCCAGAGTGGGGCAAGGCCGCGGCGCGGGGTTGTCTGGCCTCGTCATCACCGCGGTGTGCATTACGGGACCACCATGGCGGACCGGCGGCAAAGGACAGCATGAGCGCCGAACTCTTGTAGTAGCTTTTGTTTGTTTTAAGAAGACTACTTTCGACAATTCTGGTCGGTCTCTTCCCGCTATGCCTCTTCTTTGTGAGTCATAAGACCAAATTCCTATGGATCTGCACTACTGGCTACGTCATTCTTCCTATTTCGTGCCCAAAAGCATGTTACCCCATGGCCATAGTGAAGCACACCGGCCATGTGTTATGAATGATTCTGGAAAATCAAAAGCTGGCTAACCTTACCACTGAAATAAAACACACATAACAAATCTTTGACCAATGGATAAACGATATGATTTTGACCAACCATAGAACGAAGGTTCCAACGATATGAAGCACGAGTTTATGCCATTTATCTGGCATCGTATGACCTTTCGCCTATGTGGTTGCGGATATGGACTGCATCTCCGGATTTTATTTTTAGACGCCCCTGACGCTCAGAACATCCTATTTTAGGCTACACCTCGTCGTTCAAAAAGGCTAGTTGGGAAACGGTAGCTAAAATGGATAGCAGATCACCATAGCTGACAGACGCAGACCCGATTGGTACCGCTTATGGGTATTGTAAAAGCGCATGTATGCTCAACGTCTTTACCAAGCCCGGCGATAAAGGTGACTGCGTACAATCGCCCGTCTATCCCCTTCCATCTTTGTGCCCAGGAGGGAAAACCAATTGAAGGTTGTCAACAATCCGCTCCGTATGAATCCGGATGGACGCTACGAAATGACTTGAGCAACTCGAAGAGTGCTATGGACGAGCAATGCAAAGGTCTTTATTTGTAGCAACCCTCATAATCCCGGCGGACGCTGTTGATACGCGACGCTCAAACGCTTAGCCGATTTCTGTTATTCCATCATATGGTGGCTATTTCTGATGAAATACACTGCGATATGGCAATTTTCGGCAACAAACATATTCCTTTTGCGCACGTTTCTCAGGAAGCGGCAGAGATTAGTATCACTTTGGCGCCAAGTAAGACATTTAACTATCGCTGGCTTGCTAGCTCTTACGCCATCGTTCCCAACGAGCAGTTGCGCAAGAAATTCTTCGGCTGGCCTGACGGTAATACCATCTCTGAAATATATTTCTCGCCCATTACGGCAATGGCGTTTACGAGCAAGGTGAAACTTAAGCCGGCCAAATGTTGGCTTATGTGAAGAGAATATCCTGGCCGTCAGCTTTTCTGTGAGCGCTTATAGCAGATCGCCCTGATTCGCCCCTGAAGCGAGCTTCCCATCTGGCTCGATTGTCGCGCGTTGTGCTTTAGACCACGACCAGCTGCAGCAACTTTTGTCGACAGCCCGATTGGCGCCAACGATGAGAGATGTCTGGCCCGAGGTGAAGGCGTTTTATGCGCATGGATGTGGGTTCGCCGCGCGCATATTTCTTGTGCGCTTAGAGACAGTTAGAAAACGCAGTAGAAAAGTTTGGAAAAATAATCGGTAACTTTTATATATTAGCAGACAAACTGCGTCACAAGAGGCGCATCGTTTGAGGCGCCTGTTTGTTTGCATTTGGGCACGACCTACGTAGAAATATCAGTGAAGAGCAATGCGTCAAGCATCGAAGCACTGAGCGCGGCGCGCGAAAGTCGTAAGCGTTTAATGTCTCTCCGTGAGCGACCTTTTTATCACGAGGCGCACACTCGTACCCCTCACGAGCGTAGACCCTCTACGACGATAAAAGCGCTGGACAGAGGAACGTTGTGCTGGCAAATGCTTGTTGTTCAGCCTTTGCTGGCCAACTTATTTTCTTTCAAACAGGGAGCGGAGCATCGCTTTTCATAGCTTGCTGCCGAATTAGGCAGACGTGATGCACTCGAAAGGGACGGTATCATAATAGCTCGACGCCGTTTGCCTGAAAAGCAACGCCGTAAGGGGTGCGGTCAGAGAAAGTAAAACGCGTAAAAGCGTTGTTGTCTGTCGGGAGGATCAACGCAGTTTTGAATGGTGTAATGATCTTCGTTAAGTTGGTTGTAGAAGGGTAAAGTTAGGTTCTAAGCCGATCAAACTATCGGTATTCTCAATCGTTTTCGAGCCAGCTTTTGCTCAAAAACTTACTCAAGAAATGCTTTGCCGCAGAGGTTTGCTCTATCAGAGGCAACGTGCTATTTCACCAAGTCAGTTGCATTGGCGACATATTCTTCCATTTTATGCCGAATGATCGGTTTAAAGGTCAGAGCGCAGATTGTAGAGGTGTTTCTTTTCTGCCGGCTATAATCTACGGCATCAAAAGTGTTTCCAGTCGATAGTCGGAGCTGCTGCTTTGAACAGGATACGAAAGATACATTGCCCCATAGCTTTATATGGCCGCGCCGTGCGGCCCTGGGGTAAAATTAAATGTGTTGCTGGCAATTTGTTTCCCATCAACTCTGTCCACAGCTATCAAACCGCTTCAGTCCTTCAAGCCCTTCACGCACGATCAAAAGTGATAACTGGCAAAAGGCCGTGAATGTAGAAATAGGCACGCTTATGTCTGGCGTAGATCAAAAGCCCTAAAACTATCGGGCGTCTCTATCGGACAAGGGCCACTTAGGCGTGTAAAACCATTGACGATTAGGGACCGTGCGCTTTGATTCTTTGACGAGAGTAGGGTCAGCGCTTCGCTTGGAAAAAGCTCTTCCGCCACTGTTAACGGCTGTTACTTTGAAACGATATGCAGCCGGGCGTAATATGAACGAACGGATGTGCTATTTACGATTTGACCGTTGTCAAATTCGTTGTCGCCTTGCTTTATACAACGCGAATTTTGTCGGAACGGCACTTGGTTCTAACGAATCGGGCGTAGTCATTAATTCATGAGCCGCATCGCCCTCGGTGAGAGTAGGGCGAAATTGCGGATCGGGAGCAGCGCTACTGCAGGCTGATCGATTTTGTGAGGCGGATACGTAGTGGCAGTATGGCCTTGTAAATCGCACGCGCCATCGTGAATTTGAAATTTGGGTCATCGAACTTCTATGTCAGAGAAATTCTGATGAGACATTGTCTCCAAGATCGCAGAAGGGACGTTTGGCATCCTCGTTTCAGCATAATTGCGATCCTGCGCTCGCGCCGCGTCCACGCCACGTTGTACGTCTTGCTCAACTCGGACTATGCCCGTCAGTCATGTCGGCGAAATCGGCCGACGCTTTGCGCGAAAGTCCGATGGGTATATCGTCGATCCGTTTCATCTGCGTCGTCAAAATGCCCAACGCCGAAAACACTTCCATCTTTCCCTGTAGCCGCATCGCTGTGGATCACAAAGATAGCTCGAAAGGAACGCGCTTTCCGACTGCGTCGGCAAATAGTCGCTCGCCCGCGAAAGCAGTTTAGTCGATTTGGCCCGCAAACGTAGATCGTCTCTTATAATCATCAAACCCCTGCTTCCGTATTAAAAGAGAGAGGTCGGCAGGGTAGCCCACTGCGCTGATAGCGGGCACTTCGCGAAGCGCGAAGGCCACTGTAACGCCGCAGCCGCGTTCGTCTTGCGCAAGCCGCCCCTGAAAACGAACGCCGTCCGCAGTAACGACGCCGCGATAGCTACTTTGGTTGCTTAAAACCACACGTCCGGAGTGGTTTTCCCCTTCATCGAAAGGGAAAGTTCCGAGATAGACCCAGGTACTCCCACCCATCTGCTGGTTAACGTTGATTTGCGTGCGCCCGCCCTTATGATAAACCGTGTAGTGGCGTCCGGGACGCTGTTGGGCAAGCGAGTGCAAGACACATGCACCGCATAGTTTCTTTGCGTGGGATGCGGGGCACCAAGTTGCGGTTGAGAGCTCGTATCTCTTTATGGCGACTACTTGTCGAGCTGTGCCCGGCTGAAACGAAAATGCTGTCGTTAATCAGCCTTCTGGACGCGCAAAGCCGATCGAGCCGGCTACAGTTTGCCACTGCGTTAGCGGTATAAGTTTCTGTATACGTCCCTCCCAAATTCCGGTTATCATTATCAGCAATCGTTTCGCGAAATTGCACATCTCGTTCCCTCGGACTATAAACTACTGCTCCCGCTTTCTCAAGCATAGGAAACAAAGAATGGGTAAACGAAGATTGCGTAAAAGATATCTTCAGTCGTAATACGGATATAGGGGCCGCCATTGCCATCTATCGTTTTATAGCGTCCGTGGCTCGGCCATACCATTAAATGGCGCCTTGTAGTCCTGCTGAAACCGCATATGGGGCTGACACGTTTTTGTCCAAGGATAGCCTCAAATTGATTGACCCCAGTCGGCGCTTGCATCGTCGATCTGTCCTTCTCGGTTAAAGGAGAATCAGCTGTTCATGTTTTCACCCTTCGCGTTAAAGATAAAAATGCTGTAAGTATTGTATGGCTGATACAACTTCCGCCAGTAAGCGGCTGTAAATATTGCGCACGGAAGAAGGCGTAAGGTTGCGCACAAAAGCTTTCGCTGGCATAGATGCTAATTTCTGCGTCGTCGATGATCGCGCCATCCATTCTGTAAAACGCAGATGGTTGATAGCCGCTCAAAATGATGGACGTAAGAACTCCGTGTAGGAGTGCGTCGATAGTCTCTGTGCTCTGCGCCGAGCAGGCGCATATGAGATAAGATCGTGCGCAAGCGAAGCATATTGCTCGATTGATAAGGGGTTGTTGATAAAGTTTTTAGATGGATTCTACTTGCAAATTTCTCGGATGTCTACCCCTATAGGGCGATAATAATCCATAATCTCTTTCAAGTCCTTTTGCTCGTCGGAACTCGGACGGATCTCTTTATGGCAAAACTGATTCGCTTGTTCTGATAATCATGCAAAAAGCAAAGATTGGCACATCGGCCTTTTGGGCAATATATATAAAACCTCTTTCCAATGCTCCACTTTAGAGCGTGTTCTCCGGCGTAACTGCAATGCGACAATGAGGGCGGCGCTAAACCCGCCGCCAGTTGATCAGCGGTCATGCTCGCACGCTTGCTTCGGTTTACGGAATGCCACCGATGCCTTTCAGCAGCAAGCCTAAGGGCTAGAAGAACCATTCTCTCTCACTTTAGAAAAGAAGCTTTTTCGGTAGTTCTGATGTATAGCTCGCCCTAAGATAAAAATCGAGGTTACTCGTATGCGGAGCCACTGGCAAAGATGCACTGTCCGGTATGGGCAAAGTTACATCTGCTGTCCAGCCCAACCACTAGTAGAGAATGGTGACGGCAAATCCGTTGATCATATATGAATCGTGAGTTGGTTTATCGCGTGCAAAATTAGAGAAGTTTCGCTTGAAACTCCTGAGTATGTTGCACGAAAATATGCCTTGCAGCGCTATTTTCTATAAAACAGGGATGCGATCTAAGCAATAGATCTCAATAGTAGGCTCAAATGATACTGCTTGCAGCCAGATTGAGGGCCACATAAGGCGAAAATCAGTTGAGCTGACAAGTCTGATTTTTGTAGATGTCTCTATGAGTTCTGGTCTGAAACTACGTGACGAACTGGCGGATAAACTCTAATGTTTCCTCTCTAGGACTTGGTCCGCAAAGGTAGAGATTCTGTGCCATGACGATAACTTTATAGCGTGATTACTTAATTATGAAACGTAATCTGTTTTAGTGTGATTCACTATTATTTATCTCCTTTGTTTGGCTTTTTTGCTTTTAGGAGGACTAAAAGGCAACATTGCTGCTGAAGCCCATTTGAAAATGATTCTATACCGGTAAGGAGGAGGTATGAACAGAGTAGCTTGCAACCATGAATATGGCCTATGTGGCTTCGTAAAGTAAGGATGCGTATCCTTCAAGTCGAGCCCTGCACGACAAGGTTTTGTATCGCCTCCGGACCAATCAACGAATCTTCCTTCGTGAGCGTAAGCTCTTTTTCATCACGAGCGTAAAGACGTACCATCACGATGGTACAACTCAGTAGCTCACAGAGGAAATGCGAGATGCGTAATCCGTGAGCAAGAAGTGCGTTGTTTGTTGTCTGTACCTGCGATGGCCTCGTTTTCCAATGTCGTGCTTTCGTTTTGCATACTTTTTCTTCACCATATTAAGAGGGTATAACTTCAAACAGCGCACTGCATTTCATTTGCTAGTGGAAACGATGTTTTATGCCTTTTCGGCCCAAAACATCCTGCAATCCTTTTGTGAAGTCGGGCTGGCGTAACTTCGCCGACATGAATGCTGCAGGATATTATATTTAAATATTTCCCTTCTCTGACTCCGGAACAAAGAGTGCAGTTTGAGCGACTCGATGCTTTTGTAATCACTGATTGGAATAGCAAGATCAACGTTATTTCGAGAAAAAGACATTGACACTCTGCATGAGCACCATAGTGCCCATTCGCTGGGCATTGCGAAGGCCCTGCGCTTTTCGTCCGGAAACGGAAGTGATGGATGGGTACGGGAGGCGGATTTCCGGCATTCCTTGGCCATTCTCTTCCGGAAGTGCGATTTACGCCGCTGGATAGCATCGGTAAGAAATCAAAGTGGCATCGGCTGTCATCGAAGCTCTGAATTTCGCAGAACGTGAAAGCTCTCAGCAGAAACGTCATCGAAGAAAAAGCGAAAATTTGACTTTTATCGTCAGTCGAGCAGTGATGCCTTTGCCGGATATGCGGAGAAGTGTGCAAAAATATCAGTAAGACGCTAGACTGCAATGCCTTGCCTAACGGCCCGTTTGCTTGAAGGGGTGGAGACTGACCGAAGAGTTGCAGCACTATAAAAAGAAACTCAGGAGTGTGGGACTGAGCAATTATTTTGAAGAACCTTTTCGCCACCAAAAAGGTGGTTTATGTCACGCCATGTTAAAGATTAAACGCTTTATATTTAATATGGTGCAAGAAAATTGCTACGTCTTGCACGATGAAACGCAGGAAGGCGTCATCATAGATTGCGGCGCACTGATGCCGGAAGAGGAGGAAGCTCTGCGCGATTACATTGCCGCCGAAGGCATACAGGTGAAACACCCTCTGCATACGCACAGTCATTTTGACTATATTCTCGGTGATCAATTTTGTATACAGCACCTACGGCATAAAACCGGAGATGACTGAGTTGGAGGTAGCATCTGCGGTGACGTGAGCGGGCAAGTGGCGATGTGGTATCGCAATATTTCGGTAGTTGTACCTCCGCTTGGCAATGTCTTTTACCGGACGAGATGAGATGAAAGTCTGGCAACCACACGCTTGAGATTATCGAGACGCCCGGCCATTCTCCGGCGGCGTGCGCTTTATTGCCGGACTGAAAAAGCTTTTGTTCAGTGGCGATAGCTTATGGCGATGAAAATAGGGCTGATCTGATTTCCTTTATGGTGATGGGGGCTGCACCATAGACAATTTAAAGACAAAAATACTTACGCTTCCTGCGGATGTAAATGCGTATCCCGGTCACGGAGATGCAACGAGCATCGAAGAAGAACGGCGTATAACCCTTATTTTCGCGGTAAAAACCGCTTAAATACAGTAGGTTTGCACAGCGAAAAGAAGATTTCAGTCAGCTTAAATCACTATTATTAGGTATTGCAGAAAGATAGCCTCGACTATAACTCTGCAACGTTTAAAAATAATAGATACAACAACGAAGAAGATTGGAATTTTTACGGCTCAGCAACAGGTAATACAGAATCTGTTGCAAAAACGATCGCTGAAAAATTAGGCCTTGCAGACGGCGATGTTGACGAAGTAAAGCGAATTGAACGCAGATGCTGTTGCAGCTTATGAGGTGTTGCTGCTCGAAGCTCCCACCTGGGGCGCCGGCGACTTACAAGATGATTGCGGTATGATGGAGTAGATGTGCTGAAAGGTTTAGACTTGTCGGTAAAACAAGTGGCTTTCTTCGGCTGTGGCGACTCTGCATCTTATCCTGATACGTTCTGCGGTGCGCGTGGGCGATATTTATACATGACGATACGAACTGGTGCTTCGTTTATCGGAATGGTCGCAACCGATGGCTATACTCGACGAATCAGCTTCGAAGCTTAGATGGCAAATTTGTTGGTTTGAGCGATCGACGTAAGACAATGAAAGCGACAAAACTGAAGAGCGCACTGCAACGCTTGGGCTGAACAACCTATGGGCGAGATGGGCGCTTAATCGCTCGGTTTAGACTTATAGACAATAAACGAGTTTAGATATGCGAAATCCATTGCTCTGTTGTCGCTTATTTGTATATTTGACGGCTTTATTCAGAGATAGGAAAATGCAAACAGATAGACAAAAGCCACAAAATCAATCAGCCGCTTCGCAAAAGTTCACCGGCAGAATCACCATCTCAACTGCCACGTAAAGAATCGTGGGCGGCTTGGATATCTTTCGCCATATCGGCCTGGGTTTGTTGGTTGCGGTAGGATTTTATTGATCCCGGCAACTGCGAGCATTTCGCGGCCGGATCTTCCTTCGGTTATACTTTATTGTGGGTCGTTACGCTCTCTACAATAATGTTGATCGCCTTGCAGCCAATGTGGCGCATTTGGGGATCGTAAACCGGATTGTGCTATCGAATCTGCTGAGCTATGCCCCTGAAATGGATCGGCATGACCTATACATCGAGTGCTATTTTAGCCAGTATTTCGACTTCTTTGGCTGAGATTTTGGGCAAAGATATGATAGCCTGCAGATGCTTTTTGGCATTCCGATTATTATAGGATCTCTTGGCGGTGACCGAGTCTGTGGTCAATATGCTGCTTTACAAACTCCCATCGGCGTGTAGAGCGTGCGATTATCACTTTCGCTTCTGATCATTGGCTTGTCGTTTATCTCATGAATTGTTTTTGGTAAAGATAGATTGGCCGGCAGCCACGTTGGCTGGACAGTTCCTTCCGTGCCGCAGGGCTCGCTTTTCGATAACTCATGAGTGTGCTGGGAGCCGTAGTTATGCCGCACAATCTCTTTTTGCATTCAGAGGTAATTCAGAGTCGTGAGATCCATCTCAAAGGCGAGGCGCATAAAGAAGGCTTTGAAATACGAGTTCTTCGATACATTATTTTCTATGGTAATCGGGTGGAGGATCAACAGCGCTATGATTCTTTTGTCTGCGACGACGTTTTGCAACAATGGGACGGTCGTTGAGGAACTCTCGCAAGCGCAGGCCTTATCTGCATCCATTGTTGGGTTCAAACGCGGCGACGATCTTGCCATCGCACCTTTGCTGGCCGGCATCCGGCAAGTACGATTACGAGCGGTATGGCTGCGGGCAGCATCTTTTTCCGACTGAGTCTGGCGAAAGCCTATGATTCTACTTCCAAGTACTCAATGTAGCATCCTTATTTCGCTTGTAGCCGCCCTCGTAATGATCTATTTTATAGGAAATCCCTTTCAAGGGTTACTTATTTCCCAAAATGATATTAAGCGTACAGCTCCCTTTCACGGTCTTTTCTTCAGGTTAGCCTGACTTCTTCAAAGCGTGTGATGGGAAAGTCGCCACAAGCCTTGAAGTCACAGTGTTCCTCTATTCCTTGGCTGTGATTGTGACGATTTTGAATGTATGGTTATTGATTGAAAGTCTATAAACGACTTTCGCAGATTGATTTAGACTGTAATAGATACGCACGCGCTCGATGTGCTTTATTTACTACGTGGTAATCCTAATTTCTACCCAATGCGAGATAGCCACCTTCGTCAATCACTTGAAAGCCTTCAGCTTCGAGTTTGCTCGGCGACCGCTTGACTCCGACGTCCGCTTCGACAGTAGACGTAATAGGTCTTTTTGCTTATTGAGTTTTGGCTGCTTCTTTGACGAAAAACTGTCTGATTCAACCAATCCAAATTGATCGCTTGCGCCAAAAGTGGCCTTCGCAAATTCTTCCGGTTGGCGAACGTCTCAAAAATAATAGCGCTGTATCAGCTTTTTAACGCGTTCGATAAACGCCAGGTTCTAAAACTTCCACTTCGCTTTTGTGATTGCGTTTGCGAAAAAGGCCTAAGGCGGCTAAGATTGAGAAAGCAATTTTCTTCATAAGGACAATTATTGAGTGTATTTTGCGTCGACGCTGTTTTTACATTACACATTACGCAGTGCCGGTTAGCTTGCTTACCCGCGTTGTTGAGCCTACAATATTATATATGCAGGGCGATTATAACTTGGTTTTCAGCTTAGAAATCGACAAATTTATATCATAACCCTGGCCATCTTTCGCATATTCACAAAACAGCATAGCGCATACGTCCCACAGGCTGTGTTAATACTACGCCAATCTGATCCGCAATCTTGAAGGAAAGGTTTTGATAGTAACGCATATACACAACCTCCTTGCGTGTCGGGTAGATGATCCAGTTAAGCGGCAAACGTCTGTAGAAAGTCTGCTCACTGGCCAATTGCGCTCAATGGAAGCGCCGAAAGGTGCGCGTTGTTGAAGATATTGTTACTTTGTTCTATCATAAACGAGCCCTTCGCGTTCGGCTGCGAAATTGGTCGATAATCAAATTGATGAGATTTATGCGCGTCAGCCAAGCATAAACTTTCCTGCAGCTTTATATCTGTGTTGACGGATCGTCATAATTACTCTGACGAACGTTTCTTGAAAGAGATCGTCCGCGATGTCTGAATTTTTGACGATAAATAGAATGTACGTGTAAAGCCTGTCTTTGTAGCGTGCCAATAAGACATCGAAAGCCCATCCTCGCCGGCCTCGCATAATTTTATGAGTTCATCGTCCGCGCAGGAGCGTAGTTGTATCATTACTTAATACTGTTGGTTTGTGTAATGTTACTTCAATAGGCGCTTTTTAATTCGGTTTACGCGGCAAAGATATAAATTCTCATCTTTATACGACAAAATAAATGGAAGCTTTTAACGTTAAGCTGAAGCCAGCAAGTGGCAGAATGCCCTCATAGAAGACCCAGAAAACAACGCTTTTCTTTTCCTATGATGACCTTCATCATCAAACGTCTTCATTGTTTGCGGCGGCAAACCATCGTTTAGCTGAGCAAACCATTGTTTCAGTCGCGATCAAACCATCGTTTGCTGCGGCAAACGATAGGGTTGTGACAAAAGATCTATGCTTGGCAGATTTGACGAGGGAAAATCAGTTGATTCTCGTTAAGAAAAACATGATGAGGAGCACAGTTGAGCGTGCAGCGATTCTTATCTTTCTTCGCTCTGAATGATTTGTTGGTACTTAGGTAATGAGCGCAGGGGTTACTGGTTCTGAATAAAAAGCGCTTATTTTGCCTATTTGCACGTGATGAAGTGCGTTGTACATTATTGTTGGAAGATTATGGGAAAGAATGTTTCGAAAAGCGCGTTAGGCGATTAATTTTGCGGCTTTGTTATGGAGACTCATCAAGATGTATTTTTGCGTAGTCGGTTATTGCTGGGGAGTGATTTTATGAGTTTGCTGCCCAAAAACGCTTAATCGTTTTTGGGATAGGCGCGAGTGGGAGCTGGTGCAGAAAGTCTTGTCTGCACGGGCCTAAGCTCACACTACCTTGGTTGATTTTGACCGTATTAACCATTCCAATATAAATAGGCAGGCTAGGCTACGTCAATTACTCGGCGCGACAAAGCAGACGTCTTAAAGGAGCGCTTGTTGAGATCAATCCTGCGGGCGCACGATTGAAACCTTTTTGCGAAACGCTACTCAGCGGCGAACGCTCATTTGTTTGATTTGAATCAATATGGACTTCGTCGTAGATGCTATTGATAGTTTGTCGGATAAAGCTGAACTGATCTTGCAAGCCAGCCGCTCGAAGGCCTATTTAATCTCGCCAATGGGCGCAGCCAGAAAAGTTGGATCCCGGTAAAACAAAGTGGGCTGATTTTTGAAAGTGTTTGGTTGCCCACTCACTGCAGCTTTTGCGTAGAAAAATTTCGCATGATGAAAGATTTCCCGCAGTGAAGTTTTCCTTGCGTCTTTAGCGATGAGGTTTTTGGAAAACAAAGAAGGCTCACTCAATGAGGAACGTACGAACGGCTCATTGATGCATATTACAGCCAGTTTCGGACTAAGAATGGCCTATCTTGTGATTGAGCGCCTGCGTCAAGAGTTGTCAGCAGAAAAATAAGCCTCTTATCTTTGCAAAGGTTAGTAATTGGGAAAACTTTATCTCGCGCTAAAAGTTGTGGGTTGCCCACAAGGAAAGTTGCTTTTTAGCCCGCGTCAGCCATACGTTGAGCTTTCGATCTATCAAAGCCCGTTTTCTTCAAACCGATTTGCGGTCAGAAAGTTTCGAAGTTGCGCTTGGCGGTGTACCGTAAACCGTGATAATACTGGGGCGCTCGCTGCCCTGAGTAGCGCTCTACCGTGTCGACCGTATGATCATCTTCCAGTTGCGCCTTAATTAAAGCAATCCTGATTGCGATATAGGACGATGATTCCTATCGTATCCCTTGCTTGAAAGGCAAGTTGTTTTTATGCATATAACTGCTTAATCGTTTTTACCAAGTGTATGATAAAACGAAGCCTCCGTCTGATTTGTTTTTCCGAAACGCTTTGTGCTTTAGGCGAAGGCATAGGCGACCTGATGTTGGGCCATGATGGTCTCTAATGGATTCTCATAAACGCAAATGGGAGGCCTGCTCCTGATGAGGGCAGGGACGGTGAAAGCAGATTGGCATAAAGAAAGTCGCTGCGGGAAGCCGGCTATGGCCGGATGCATACGCCCCTGCTTTTTGAGATGGATGCAGATTAGGCTCGTCTCATACGCCTCGATAAAGGCGAGAGAAGAGCGAATCGCGACAATCTTTTCAGACCGATGGATCTTAAAGATTGCTCATAGACAGCTGATTGCCGCTCTGTTTGCTTAACGATGGCCGGTAGTTGCTTTTATGATCGCCGATACACGAATCGACGGATGCCCCATTGGCTTTTGGCGCGTTTGAGCAGCTCACTCAGGGGGAGCAACTGAGGCTCCAAGAATTGCGCGAAGCCTCGTCGACGATCGTAAGCGAAAAGCTGCGGAGCAAGAATAGTTGGTTGTTGGCAATTAGGGTAGAGGTGGTGCCAACAAATATGCGATGACGCCCGATGATCGTAGAGACATCCGTGAAGTACTTGCCGCCTGCAATCGTTCCTCTAATAGATAAGGGCGAGTAAGCAGGGTTCTGCAGGTGATGGACTTCCGATTCGGACAAACTGTTACTTATTAATTTACTGCAGATCCTACTCGACTGCCCTGATTAGTATAAGCTGTCAAAGAACAAGTGCTGAGGGATCCAAAAGCTCCTCTCTTGCAAATATGTTCATCAGTCCGAAGGAGGTTTTTCCTGTACCGGAGGCCCACAATCAAGAAGAAATCTTCTGCAGACAAGGTCTCGCTCGACCAACCTCATTAAAGGGCCCCTGTATTCACCCTTGCGTTGGTAAGCGCACGACCGGCTTTTTGTTGTAAAGCAGGACATCTCTGCGAGAGCTGGGCATTTGAAGAAAGGGAGAATAAGCCTTGATATAGCGAGCGTGATGCATCAGTAAGACTGATGTTCAATCGCCCATACGCACCTTTTTGGGTGTGGAAAACACGGATTGATTCTTCTGCGGTGCATTTAGCCTCCAGCGTGATTTTCGTATCCGTACTCTTCTATGGCAGCGCGTGACAATCGTCTTTCTTACGTCGAGGCGTAGTTTTCTGCTTATACTTATAGACTACAAACCTTGTCGCCCTTTCTGAAATTGGAAGATAATGATCGTTCAACGCAGTAAACAGATAAGCTCAGTTGATCAAAGCCTTCTTTAGGCGTAAACCCTATGACCACCTTCTAGCTTCCAACAGATCCAAGATATTGCCATTTTCCTCTTCTCTTCAAGCTGTAGTATCTCCATAAAGAAGAGAAGCCACCACCCGCCTGCGCCGAAGAACCCAGGTGAGAGACAATTGTTCGCGCTCTGTGAAGCGGAAGAAGCGGAAGAAGTAGTCCTTCGCGTGTTGGCGCGTTTTGATCGTTTGCAGTGTAGTTGAAAGCCCGGCGCCAAGTAGTTTTGCCAGAATTTTTCGTTGATACTCTGCTTTTTCTCGGAGTTGTTCGATCTGAAGTTGCCTCAATCATCGTGCGACCTCTTTCTTGCTGAAAAAGATATTCGTTGATGACGATTTGATTGCGCAACTCTGATGGCCCTTCTAACAAACGCGGTGCCGAGCCTTTCACGACGTGAGGCCCTCAGAATATTTAGAATAGAGAAGATAACAAGAGACGTCTGCGTTTTTAATATTGAAGTTGAAGTGAAGCAAAGCCAAACAAAGCAAACGATTTGTAGTGTAATGAGCCTCTTGGTGAGTTTGTCTCATTCGTCCCACTTACCGGCTTTTTGTCTCGATAGCAGTCGAAAGTCTTCCGTAATAAGTCCATATGACCTTGTGTTTCCTAACATTTCGTAAAAAGAAAGAAGGTTCCAGTATCGCCTGATCCGATGCGAGCGAACGGATCATCTTTCTTTATCGCCTGAATAGCTTTATCGATATTCGCCTTTTGCTGCTTAGCTTCCTTATGGAAGGCACTGTGCTTCAGCAGCCAAGAGACTTAAGGCATCGGAAGAAACTCAGCGCTATTGGTATAATCTGTCTTTTCCGCTTGATTGATGGCCCTCATCACAATTGGCCTGCGAAATTACCTAATAAGATGAAGGTTTCATGGCGGTTTATCGAAGGCTCCAAACTGGATAAAAGGTATTGTAAGGGCTGAATAGGTGCTTATGCAAGCAGACCACGGCAGAGATGTTTAATAGGCAATCAGGCTCAAATATAATGAGTTCTGCAACTGATATGCTCACCATTGAATTGTGGATGGATGAGGTTTTAATTGGGCATTTGGGAATAAGAGCTGTCTCAAATACGCCTGATCTCCATTATTATCGCCAGTCTTGATAAGCCAGTTTAAAGACCTTATCACCGTATGATTTGAGGTGGACTTGTATCGTTACTTCATTCCAATCTAAAACAAAGGCCCGCACGTAAGTTTGCTTAATCTCCTGCGCTCTGCTGTAATAAGAAAGTGATCTTCGGGGCCATACCCCAACAATCCGGGATTTTGACTGTAAAAATTTCTTCTGATAAGAAAGGCACAGCAGCGATCGACTCTCTCTTTTTGCTTTAATTCCGGTAAAGCCAACTGCTCTGCTCTTTGCTCTAAAGGCATTACTAACAAAAAGGTCTCCTTACTTTATTTTTGCTTGATATATAAATAATGTAGCTGGGGATAGGGGCCTGAAAACTTTAAGTCGGATGACTCCAAAGCTTTTTCTAAAATATCTCTAAGCAAATGGCGCAAGCCGATATGAAACTCTATGGGATCTTCTACCGTCCTTAAAATGTTGAGTTCGTCTAATGGTTCACGGCTATTCATTCTGAGTGTATTTTTGATTGGGAGGGAGGAGAGCTGATCAATGAAATAGCTTGTGGAAAGAGCGGTAGAACCACCAGGCGCCTTTATGTATTGACTTTGTATACAGATACAACCATTTCAGTTGCCCTTTATATAATTGTGTAGCCTCGTCTTGCTTCTCTTCTCTGGCGAGTTCGGCAGCCAAGATTACTTTTCGAGCTTCTAAGGCTTGTAGCTCTTTCGACGATAACGGAAGTTGGTTTATCGCGTTTATGGCCGGCATAATCTGCCGGATAGTCTTTGCGAGCGAAGGGCCGGTCAAACTATCTTCGTGTTGGTATATCTTGTGGTAAGACTTGGACAACCAATGAATGCGAGGGCGATGAAGCAGTAGGCGTACGCCTAATTCCCAATCATTCCATTTAGGTAAATCTTCATTCCAGCCTCCGGAGTCGATAAAGAACGCCCTTCGAATGATCATACCTTGTGTCGAAAGTATTCGGTTAGGATTTGACTCAGTTACCGAAGCGTTTGATAAACTCTTTCTGCAGCGTGAAGCCCCATTTGCAAAAATCATCTTTGTTGGCGCCGCGACAATATCATTACTTTTCTAAGAATGGAAGCGCATCAGAAAGGAAGTTCGCTCATCTCATCGTCCGAATCGAAGAAGAATAAATACTCGCCTTGTGCCAACCTTACCCCTTCGTTCCTTCCCGCCGAAGCACCTTGTTTGGAAGCTTTAGTTATTTGGATAGGAAAGGGAGCGGCACTAATCAAAGATTCACAAACAACCATAGAATCATCGGTAGAGTTGTTGTCGATTAAAATAAGCTCTACGGATGATAGTCCTGCTTAAATATAGAAAGGAGCGTCCTTCGTAAGTAAGCAGCCCTGTTATGAAAGGGAACGATTATCGAAATGAGGGGGTGGTTAGGAAGTCGCTTTGACATAATGAATACCGGTAAGCATATCTTTCAGAAAAGAGTAGCGTTGCTTTAAAGGGAGTCGACGTAGAGACAGAATGTATTTGAAACTACGTAAATAGGCGCCCATAGATCCGTGGAATGCAATAAAGAATAGCCCTTTAGATCTTCTGATACCGACTTCCTCGTGAAATTTTTGAGCCAGATGTCTCCGCAGGTGTTTTTACAATGACACAGGGAACATAGATTATCTCCAGCCCGGTTTTAGCGGCATCTTCAATAAATTTCTCTTCCTCCCCGCAACTTAAAAAATCGGCTCCTAAACCAAAGCGCTCATCAAAGAATGGTAAATCTGCTTCTTTCTTCAAGGCGATTTCAACCGAACTTACATAAAAACCTTTTGGTCGATTGTGATAAAGGAACGAAGTTGGCGGATAGCGCTTGAGCGGGCGATTGCGCATATCTATCGCCTGAAAGGTTAGTGATGTCGGCTGGTGAAGCGTTCGAAGGCTTTTTAAAATCTGGTTCAAGTAATCGAGCGTGAGCGATTGTCATCATCGGCAATCAGTAGAATATCTCCCGATGCATTGCGCGCCGCTACATTTCTATTTTTTGGCTAAGCCTTTTCCTGCAGCTCTTTTATAATGCGAAGGTCTCTCTTCTGAAGTGCGAGTTCTGAGAGCACAGCCTCGATGTCGCTGCCAAGTGATCAGGTATCGAATATGTGGCTGTGGTTCTAAGAGTACGCGCAACGCATGTTCAATACGATGATCAATCGTACAGATTAAGACTTCTAAAATCTTTGATGGCATTATTGTGTCCTCTTCATATAGCGGATGCCTTCTGAAAAATGTCTCATCATTGGCCAAAAATGACAATAGCCATCTTTTGCTGCTTGCAACGCAAAGTTGAAGCAAATCAGCCAAGCTTTCTTTCCATATTTATAATAGGTGACGGCACCGAAACTACGTTGCACGCCGGCGTCGATATATAACAGCGATTTCTTTAGCAACGTTGATGTTTCAACCGTCTTGATGGGGAAATAACGCATCTTTAGTCCCGCCTTTACTGCATCTTCCATCCAGATTTCCTCTTCTCCGCACGTCAGAAATTTTGTGCCGAGCCCAAAACGCTCGTCGAAGCGCAACCTATTTTGGACGCACTCCCGCTTAGCCGCGATCTCAATGGCAGATATCGTATAGCCCTGCGGCATTCCGGTCAGCCACATCTCTTCTTTAGGGTACTTCTTAAGGGGTTTGCCCGTATAAGTGCTGGCGTTGAAGAACGCTATATCTAAATCCGGATATTTCTCAAATACATTCCGCACCTCTTCAAAAGCATTTGGCGACAAGTGGGTATCATCATCGGCAAACATGATGAGGTCTGCCGAAGCCTTTTCTATGGCTAAGTTGCGATTAACGGACAGGCCTTGGCCCTTATATTTGAAAATGGTTACATCTGTGCGCGCCAAGAGCAACTTGGGAATTAAATCTAAGTAGCGCTCATCAGAATACTGATAAGAAACAATGTAATGAATCCCCTCTTGAGGTGGAAGTAAGACATCATCCATACGTACGATGCCTTTGTTGTAAGAGCAGATTAAGATATCGATGGTCATGATGCTGAGTATGTTAAGTAAATTGGTTTATACAATTGGCTACGTATCGAGCTTCTTCGGTCGTCATCACAGGACTTATCGGGAGGCTGAGCTCTTCTTTTGCAATGCGCTCTGCAATGGGCAGATGTAGGTCCTTATAAACTGAAAAAACCTTTTGTTGATGCAGTGGGAGAGGGTAGTGGATAAGCGTTTCTACGCCCAGCTGTCTTAAATGGTCTTGCAGTCTTTCTCTTTCTTGGCAAAGTATGGGATATATGTGAAACACACTATCCTTAACCTCACCCTTATAAGGTATTTTGACCTTCGGATTGCTAATCTCTTGATTATAAATTTCGGCTATTCTGCGACGATGTTCGTTGTCTTGTTCCAAACGCTCTAATTTCAGACACAGAACAGCTGCTTGTATCTCATCCAACCTACTGTTTACGCCCATCACCTCGTGATAATATTTCTCCTTTGCCCCATAATTGGCCAAAGTTCTAATGAGATTGGCTAAATCATCATCGTTCGTAACGACGGCTCCGCCATCTCCTAAAGCACCTAAATTCTTACCCGGATAAAAGCTAAAGCCGGCAGCATCACCTAATGTGCCTACTTTTTGCCCATCAACTATTGCTCCGTGACTCTGTGCGGCGTCTTCTATCACTTTTAGACCCATACTTTTAAATGATGAAACATCACAAGCGTGTCCATATAAATGCACCGGCAGGATAGCATGTGTATGTTGGGTGAGCTGTTGTCGGACTGACGCGGGATCTAACGTGTAAGTTGTCTCTGTTATGTCGCAAAAGCGTGGCTTTAAGCCTGCTCGCACAACCGCTTCGGCTGTGGCTATAAAGGTAAAGGCCGGCACGATTACTTCCGTTTCGCTGTCCCAGCCCTCTGACTGCTTCATCGCCGTCAAGATGAGCGTCAAAGCATCTAAGCCGTTGCCCACACCGATGCAATGGCGCGCGCCTAAATAGGAGGCGAAGCGCGTTTCAAATTGCCGCACTGCCTCGCCATTCAAATAACGACCGGAAAGAACGACTTCTCTGATGCTTGCCGAGAGTGCCGGTTCAAAACTTTCCGTGATGGCTTTTACATTTAAGAAAGGTATGTGCATAAATTCTCTAATTCGATGCTGTAAGCATCATAACAAACCCCTCGGCCGCCGAAGCCTTCTTTTTGAAAGAGCAGGCCTTGGTTCAGTATTGTGCCCTGCTGCTCCGTAGAAATGCCGAAGTCGAAGTAAGTTTTTCCTTCGTTTCTATACTTTTCAATCAATTGATCAAAGAGAAAGTCTACAGCACCCTCCATACGGCCGCGCTCACTGGCTGCAATATATTGGGCGTGCACTGTCTGTCCGGCTATGTAGAGTAGGGTGCCGGCCACTAGTTGCTCGCCTTCATATACACAGAATGCAGATATTTCTTTGGGAAATAGGTCTTTTAAGCGTAAGATCTCATCAATGTTGTGTACGGGGGCTACTTGATGATAGGACTTCAAAGTTGCAGTTAGTAAATTCCAAAAATCGACAAGCATTGGCTCGTTTCCCTCATGCATAGCTAAGGCATTTTTATATGCCTTCTTCACTTTTCGGCGCCGAAGTTCGCTAAATGCTAACGGATCGGTTAGGCTTATCGTAGAGGACAACGCACGACTGATCAATTGCCCTTTTGCGCGAAACAACCAATACAGCTCTTCTTGCGTCGCATAACGATGATAGATGTAGGGAATAGGCTTATAAATAAGCTGCTTATAGCCTTTTGCGATGTAATAGTCTGCCGTAGATCTGAGCATGTCTTTCACTTCTTCCGCTGAGGTCTTTTTGGCTAAAAGCAGACCTCCATAGGTCAAACCGCCGTGTGAGACGATGGTCGCCTCGTGTGGAAGTAAGTTGCAGGGCAGTAAGCCGCAACACGTGCCGCGCTCATTTAGAAAGAGCAAAGAACCATCTTCAAACCTACTTTTGATGATATTCCATATAATTACGATAAAAAGAAACGTAGCATTGCGAGATTGTTTGACAAAACAATCCCACATCGTTTTCCTTTCAGTTGTATATGGAATAAGTTGCATCGTTATAGGCCCAACTCTTTTTTGAATTGAGACAAGTCGTTAATATATCCGTCCGTATCGTACGCTTCTGAAGCGAGACAAACACAGACGCAGTTGTCTGAAAAATCCTCTAATTGACACCAAACCATCGGCGGGATAAAGAGTCCCTCCGTCGGATCGTTGAGTAAATACGCTTTTTGCTCACCCCGATCTATGGTTGTGATTTTTACGCTCCCATTTACGGCAAAGACAAGTTCTGCACAAGTACGATGAGCGTGGCAACCTCGCTGCTGACCTTCGGGTACGCCATAAATCCAAAAGACTCTTTTCGGATCAAATGGGAGTGGGGGTGCCCCGGATTGTACGAAGCACAACTCTCCTCTGCTATCTTTGAAAGCAGGGAAAGAAATTAATTGCACCGTATCTTTCTTTGTGGTAGCTGACATAGGGGTTAAACATCTTGGAATAAGTACAAAGATATATATTAATTAAGTTACAAACAAAGGGTAGGCTTTATTTCTTGTCGGAGTTGCCGGATTGGACTCCCGCCTACCGACGAATAGTCGAAAGTAGTGCTAATTGCCCATCGTTACGTGTTTTAGCTAATGATGCCGCCCAAGCAGTCGCTGCTCGATACGGCTTGCCACAAGGCGTAACTCCCAACTCTGAGCAAAAAGGGCAAGAATTTTTCTACGCTCTACTTAATTTCGCGCCACCAAAGATCATTTTGCGTTTGTACGCACGTGAGCGTACAACGTACGATCACGTGCGTACATCTTTGCGCTCGTGAAGGTACACCTTTATGCTCGTGAGAGAAATACCACAAAATACGCTGTGCCGCGTAGGTGTTCAAGCTTTTTGATTGTTTTTCAAGACTTATGACTCGTTGATCGTTACGGGGCTGGGCCTAATCGGTACTGTGTAAGTAAAATTAGTGCTTATAATGAGGTCTGTATGATCGGATGCGTAACGATGTAGGATGAAACCTTAAAGGGGATTGGTTAAGTGGCTATAAAACAATTGAGCGCATAACCCATAAAGGATTATACGCTCAATAATTGTTCTTATGAGAATTTATTTCACTTTCTCTACAATAGCCTTAAATGCTTGGGGATTGTTGACTGCTAAGTCTGCAAGCACTTTGCGGTTGATCTCGATACCGGCCTTATGCAAGTTGCCCATCAACTGAGAGTAAGAGAGGCCCTCAAGGCGAGCTGCTGCATTGATACGTTGGATCCACAATGCGCGGAAATTGCGCTTCTTGTTGCGACGATCACGGAAAGCGTAAGTTAAACCTTTCTCCCACGTGTTTTTTGCAACGGTCCAAACATTCTTGCGGGCGCCGTAATAACCGCGGGTTAACTTGAGGATTCTTTTTCTTTTAGCTCTCGAAGCTACGTGATTTACTGATCTTGGCATTTTCTTTCTTGTTTTGCGATGCTAGCGCCGCGCACAGGCGGACTTTGGAGCTAAACATCCGATTTGAAACTCTGGTGAATTAGCGGAGGCAAAGAAGTTCGCGTACCTGCTTAACGTTTGACTTGTGGGCAATGGCGGTGTGAACCAAATTGCGCTTTTGCTTCTTCGTCTTCTTGGTCAGGATGTGGCTGTGGTAGGCATGACGTCTAACAACTTTGCCTGAGCCGGTAAGAACGAATCTTTTCTTCGCACTGGAGTTTGTCTTTACTTTTGGCATTTTCTTTATTATTTATGATTAAAGGCGGCTGCGTGAGATACCAAACACAGCGCGCACAACTTTTCTTGAACTTAAAAATCCTCTCCTTCTACTTTTGGGCCGGCATATTCTTTCTTCGCTTTTTGCTGTGGAGCTTTCCGCTCTTCTTTGAAAGATGCAGATGTTTCAGCTTTTTTTCTGCCGGCTTTGGAGTTGCTGTCTTTTGGGGGTTAAGAAGATAATCATTCGCTTACCTTCTAATACCGGCATCTGCTCAACCTTTCCGTATTCTTCCAAGTCGTTGGCAAAGCGCAGCAAAAGAACTTCTCCTTGCTCTTTAAACAAAATGCTGCGACCGCGAAAGAAGACATAGGCCTTTCACTTTGTTGCCGTCGGATAAAAACTCCTTGGCGTGCTTGAGCTTGAAATCGTAGTCGTGCTCATCAGTCTGAGGACCGAAACGAATCTCTTTGACTTCAATCTTAACCTGTTTGGCCTTAAGCTCCTTTTTGGTGCTTCTTCTGTTGATAGAGGAACTTACTATAATCTATAATACGACATACCGGTGGCTGAGCGTTCGGAGATATTTCAACCAAGTCGAGACCCTTTTGCTCCGCAAGTTGCAGGGCTTGACGGGTCGCAATTACCTGTGACTCTATATCATCACCCACGATGCGTACTTCCGGCACTCGGATTTGCCGGTTGATGCGATATTGCAACTTTTTCTTGTCGTTCTTCACTGATTTCTTTTATAAATTCGGCGGCAAAAGTAGTAAAAGATTAGTGAAGTACAAAGTAGATTCTATGTTTTTACCTTGTACTTCACAGATTTGCTCTCTTGATCAATATTTCTCAGTCAATTCGGCCACTTCTTTGAGCACTTTTTCGGCAAACATTGGAATCGTCATAGTTTCTTGCGTCCCTTCGCCTTGCTTTCTGACGTTTACGCTGCCATCAGCTTGCTCTTTTTCGCCGACAACCAAAAGATATGGGATGTGCTTCATTTCGTTGTCGCGAATCTTGCGCCCAACCTTCTCGTTTCGCTCGTCAATGTTGGCGCGAATCCCGGCTGCCTCTAATTGTTCTTTGACTTTGTGTGCATAGTCATTGAAGCGCTCTGAAATAGGCAAAATTACGCATTGATCAGGCATCAACCAGAGCGGGAAATGTCCGCCTGTATGCTCTATTAGTACGGCCGTAAAGCGCTCTAAACTACCAAATGGCGCGCGGTGAATCATAACCGGACGATGCTTTTTGCTGTCTTCGCCCGTGTATTCCAATTGGAAGCGCTCGGGAAGGTTGTAGTCGACTTGGATCGTGCCTAATTGCCAACGTCTTCCTAAAGCATCCTTAACCATAAAATCGAGTTTCGGGCCGTAGAAAGCCGCCTCTCCATATTCTATCTTCGCCTGAAGTCCTTTCTCTTCGCAGGCTTCAATGATTGCTTGTTCGGCTTTGTCCCACACATCGTCTGAACCGATATATTTTTCGCGCTTTACTTTGTCGCGCAAAGAGATCTGTGCTTCAAATTCCTCAAAGTTGAGTGCGCGGAATACAATCATAATAATATCCATAACGCGGAGGAACTCCTGCTTAACCTGATCAGGACGACAGAATATATGAGCATCATCTTGCGTAAACCCGCGAACCCTGGTCAATCCGTGCAACTCACCACTCTGCTCATAGCGATACACTGTTCCAAACTCTGCAATACGCAGCGGCAGATCTTTATATGAATGAGGCTGCCAAGAATAAACGGCACAATGGTGCGGGCAGTTCATCGGCTTGAGCATATACTCTTCCCCCTCTTCCGGTGTATGAATTGCTTGGAAGCTGTCTTTGCCGTATTTAGCGTAGTGTCCGGACGTGACATAAAGGTTTTTAGAACCGATGTGTGGCGTTATTACCTCCATATACCCGAAACGCTTTTGAATCTTGCGCAAGAAACTCATCAACTGCTGGCGCAAAACAGTTCCCTTCGGCAACCATATCGGTAAGCCTTTACCTACCAGTTCCGAGAACATAAAGAGTTCCATTTCACGGCCTATTTTGCGATGGTCGCGGCGCTTTGCTTCCTCAAGAAGTTGCAGAGACTCATCAAGCATCTTCTTTTTCGGGAAAGATACACCATAGACACGCGTCATCTGAGGCCGTTTTTCATCACCCCTCCAATAAGCACTGGAGACGGCCATAACCTTGATAGCCTTGATTGGAGCCGTATTAAGAAGGTGAGGGCCGCGGCAAAGGTCCGTATAGTTGCCTTGTGTGTAGGTCGTAATCGTACCATCAGCCAAGTCGGCTATTAATTCATTTTTATAATGTTGACCATGCTGCTCAAAAAAGTTTAGCGCATCTGTCTTAGAAATGCTTTTGCGCACGAGAGGTTCTTTTTTCTGAACCAATTCGTGCATCTTATTTTCTATTTTAGCAAAGTCTGCTTCAGTGATAGTCACGCCTTCAGGTGGCATAACATCATAATAAAAACCTTTTTCTATGGCTGGTCCGATACCAAACTGTGTGCCCGGCCACAATTCCTGCATTGCTTCTGCCATGAGGTGGGCACTCGTGTGCCAAAAAGCGTGTTTGCCTTCTTCATCATCCCATTTTAGAAGCTTTAGAGTGCAATCTTCGGTGAGCGGACGATTAAGTTCCACTATATTTCCATTGACACTGCATGCAAGAACTTCGCGCGCTAATTGCGCAGATAGGCGTTCAGCTATTTGTAGACCGGTAATTCCATCTTCAAACTCGCGGACAGAACCATCCGGGAAAGTAACTTTAATCATATGACCTCCTTGAATTTGATGCAAAGTTACAAAATATCGCCGTAATACTTGAGATAATTTGAGAGATTAAGGAGCTTTGTTTGCTTATTACACAGATACGGCACTCAACAATAAGTATAATCGCTCCCAATCTCTAAAAAAATCCAACTCTTGAACGCATTAAAATATAATGATCCCTTGATGTCTTATATCGTTTGAGGCACAATCTTTATTTATTCTCGTGATGAAAATGGTTTATGCTCGTGATGTGAAGCAATTTTTATCGTGATATGAAGCAATTTTTATCAAGAGAGAAAACCTTCGAATTCCGTCGAAAACTCTTTGAAGTCTTGTCTTCTTTGCTTTTTCTCCTGCTCTCCTTGTTTTTTTATAACTTGTTCGCTCCATTTATATTTCCTTTTTCATTTCTTTCGACTTGCACCTCTTTATTCGTTATTCGTCTTCTCTCTCTTATTGCCAACATCTCCTTCCTCATTATCCTTTGCGCCTCTTCTTATAGCTTTTCCTGTTTTTGCTGCCTCTTGCTTCTATTATATATAATGTGTACCGTTGGCTTCTGATCCTTTTTTTTTCAGATAATCGGTATTGTGCTTTTCGTTGTTTTTGCGGTCTTCCGTAAAGTTGCTCTTGTGTAAGGTGGAATAGCCTGGTTAGTCGAAAAAAAGAAAAAGCGTATGAAGTGGCGAATAGGAGAGCGGGGAGGGTGTCTCTCAATTAGACTTTCTTTATTCTGCCATTTCTGCATGTCAAATCTTGTTTTCTCTGGAACAATTTTTGTTTTTGCGTAAAAAAGTTTGTTGTGTGTTTGGTGGTAATGAGATTTTGTTCTACTTTTGCACTCGCTTTCCGGCGCTTTGGCGTTAGGTTTAGCATTTAGAAAGCGATCTTTGAAAGAATTCCATAGACTTTTATGCAGAAGAAGCAGAAAGAGTTTCAATCCGAGGATGCTTCGGTGTTTTACGGATTGTTATTCGGTAAGCAGTATGTTTTCTTGTAAAAGAGAAGTACAAGAATCGTCAAATTCCTTTTTTACATTCAACTCGTTGAATCAGAAAAAGAAAAAATGAGATATACAATGTAGAGTTTGATCCTGGCTCAGGATGAACGCTAGCTACAGGCTTAACACATGCAAGTCGTGGGGCAGCGGGTACTTAGCTTGCTAAGTATGCCGGCGACCGGCGCACGGGTGAGTAACGCGTACCGAACCTGCCCATCACACAGGGATAGGCTTGCGAAAGCAAGATTAATACCTGATGGTCTCAGTTGTATGCATGTATGATTGAGTAAAGCCTTCGGGCGGTGATGGATGGCGGTGCGTCCCATTAGGAAGTTGGCGGGGTAACGGCCCACCAATCCTTCGATGGGTAGGGGTTCTGAGAGGAAGGTCCCCACATTGGAACTGAGATACGGTCCAAACTCCTACGGGAGGCAGCAGTGAGGAATATTGGTCAATGGGCGGGAGCCTGAACCAGCCAAGTAGCGTGCGGGATGAAGGCCCTTGTGGTCGTAAACCGCTTTTATCAGTGAATAAAAGTGCACCACGTGGTGTCATTGCAGGTAGCTGAAGAAAAAGGACCGGCTAATTCCGTGCCAGCAGCCGCGGTAATACGGAAGGTCCGGGCGTTATCCGGATTATTGGGTTTAAAAGGGAGCGCAGGCGGAGTGTAAGTCAGCTGTTAAATATCAGGGCCCAACTCTGTTATGCAGTTGAAACTATATTTCTTGAGTACGCACAGGGATGGCGGAATTCAGGGTGTAGCGGTGAAATGCTTAGATATCCTGAAGAACTCCGATCGCGAAGGCGACCCATCCGGAGCGTAACTGACGCTGAGGCTCGAAGGTGCGGGTATCGAACAGGATTAGATACCCTGGTAGTCCGCACGGTAAACGATGAATACTCGCAGTTCGGTCATTATGATTGAGTTGTCCAGCGAAAGCGTTAAGTATTCCACCTGGGGAGTACGCCGGCAACGGTGAAACTCAAAAGGAATTGACGGGGGCCCGCACAAGCGGAGGAACATAGTGGTTTAATTCGATGATACGCGAGGAACCTTACCCGGGCTTGAACCAGGGAGTGACGAGTGCAGAGATGCGCTTATTCTTCGGACACTTTTTGAGGTGTCGATGGTTGTCGTCAGCTCGTGCCGTGAGGTGTCGGCTTAAAGTGCCATAACGAGCGCAACCCTTTTCTACGTTTGCCATCGGGTAATGCCGGGAACTCCGTGGATACTGCCGCCGCAAGGCGGAGGAAGGTGGGATGACGTCAAATCAGCACGGCCCTTACGTCCGGGGCTACACGTGTTACAATGGTCGGAGCAGCAGGAAGCTACCTGGCGACAGGATGCTGATCCCGAAACCCGGCCTCAGTTCGGACTGGAGTCTGCAACCCGACTCCACGAAGCCGGATTCGCTAGTAATCGCGCATCAGCCATGGCGCGGTGAATACGTTCCTGGCCTTTGTACACACCGCCCGTCAAGCTCATGAAAGCCGGGGTGCCTGAAAGCCGTGACCGCGAGGGTCGGCCTAGGGTAAAACCGGTGATTGGGGCTAAGTCGTAACAAGGTAGCCGTACCGGAAGGTGCGGCTGGAACACCTCCTTTCTGGAGCGTTTTGATGTATGGTATTTGATGTATTCCGATTACCGGATACTCTTTTTGTTTCTGCATGGAAGTATATGGTTTAGTATAGCGTTCCATTCTTGATGGAGTGGGCGCGGAGGATACCGAATTAGGCGGTGTCCGTCTGCCAGTCCTATAGCTCAGATGGTTAGAGCGCCACACTGATAATGTGGAGGTCGGCAGTTCAAGTCTGCCTGGGACTACTGCGGTTGTGATTGCCTTGTGCATTCCGTTCCGCTGTGATTAAAGGCGATGCTGTGACTCCGTAAGATAGGTTCGGTTATTCCCTGTCGGGGGATTAGCTCAGCTGGTTAGAGCACCTGCTTTTGCAAGCAGGGGGTCAACGGTTCGAATCTGTTATTCTCCACTTTTTGTTTCCTATTCAGGAGACATCTCGATCTATGACATATTGTACATCCAACAAGCAGATAAAAGATAGACATCAGCTATGTTAGCTTAAGAGCTACATAGCGAATATAGGTATAATAAAGAATACGAAGCGTATTCCTGTTTTGACCGCATCTTGTTTTTATGAATGAGATGTCAGGAGAGAAAGTCAGGAAGGGCGTACGGTGGATGCCTAGGCTCTTACAGGCGATGAAGGACGTGGTAAGCTGCGAAAAGCCGGGTAGAGGTGCAAACGACCTTTGACACCCGGATATCCGAATGGGACAACCCGGCAGGTTGAAGACCTGTCACCATATTCATTATGGAGCGAACGCGGGGAACTGAAACATCTTAGTACCCGTAGGAAGAGAAAACAAACGTGATACCCCTAGTAGCGGCGAGCGAAGGGGGCATAGCCCAAACCGTAGAGGTATTTGCTTCTGCGGGGTTGTAGGACTGCCAGGAATTGGTTATAAAAACGAAGCGGAACGATTTGGAAAGGTCGGCCATAGCGGGTGATAGCCCCTTATGCGTAAGTTTTTTTATCATCGGCAGCACCTGAGTATCTCGGGACACGTGAAATCCTGAGAGAATCCGGCGGGCCCATCCGCCAAGGCTAAATACTCGTAAGAGACCGATAGCGAACCAGTACCGTGAGGGAAAGGTGAAAAGCACCCTGATTAAGGGAGTGAAAGAGTTCCTGAAACCGTACGCCTACAAGCGGTCGGAGCAGCACTATGCTGTGACGGCGTGCCTTTTGCATAATGAGCCTACGAGTTGTCGTTTTTGGCAAGGCTAAGGACAATGATGTCCGGAGCCGTAGCGAAAGCGAGTCCGAATAGGGCGTGCAGTCAAAGGCGGCAGACGCGAAACCAAGTGATCTACCCTTGTCCAGGTTGAAGTCCCGGTAACACGGGATGGAGGACCGCACCGATAAGCGTTGAAAAGCTTCCGGATGAGATGAGGGTAGGAGTGAAAGGCCAATCAAACTTGGAGATAGCTCGTACTCCCCGAAATGCATTTAGGTGCAGCCTCGGATGTTTGCTGTAAGAGGTAGAGCGACTGATCGGACGCGAGGGCTTCGCCGCCTGTCAAGTCCGGACAAACTCCGAATGCTTACAGCTTAAGTCCGGGAGTGAGGGACGGGGTGCTAAGGTCCCGTCCCGAGAGGAGAAGAATCCAGACCGTCAGCTAAGGTCCCGAAGTGTAGGTTAAGTTAGTCTAACGCAGTGTGGCCCCCAAGACAGCTAGGGATGTTGGCCCGGAAGCGACCATTCATTCAAAGAGTGCGTAACAGCTCACTAGTCGAGGGGCTGCGCGTGGATGATAATCGGTATAAAATCTACCACCGAAGCTACGGAATCCGTTTTTGGATTGGTGGGGAGCATTGCCGTTGCTTAGAAGATATGAGGACGACTTGTATTGGAGCGGCGGGAAAAGCAAATGTAGGCATAAGTAACGAGAAAGAGGGTGCGACTCCTCTCGCCGTAAGAGTTAAGGTTTCCCGGGCAACGTTCGTCGTCCCGGGGTTAGTCGGGTCCTAAGGCTCAGCCGCAAGGCGAGGTCGATGGTCATGCGTTTAATATTCCGCAACTGTCTTTAAGAGCGATGTGGTGACGGAGAAGTGACACTTCCGCGTCCTGACGGAATAGGACGTTTAACGACAAAGGTGTAGATGATTACAGGCAAATCCATAATCAGAGCCGAAGTCGGAAAGTACGAAAGGCCTTCGGGCTGCTCGAGTGAAGGTAATCCAGCTCCCAAGAAAACCCGCTAGCATTATTTTAAAGACACCCGTACCGTAAACGGACACACGTAACCGAGTAGAATATACTAAGGCGCTCGGAAGATCTCATGGTTAAGGAACTAGGCAAATTGACCCCCTGTAACTTCGGGATAAGGGGTCCCTCATAGCGATATGAGGCGCAGAGAATAGGTCCAGGCAACTGTTTAACAAAAACACAGGGCTGTGCTAAGTCGAAAGATGCTGTATACAGTCTGACACCTGCCCGGTGCCGGAAGGTCAAGAGGAGAGCTCAGACTTTAGTCGAAGGTTTGAATTGAAGCCCCGGTAAACGGCGGCCGTAACTATAACGGTCCTAAGGTAGCGAAATTCCTTGTCGGGTAAGTTCCGACCTGCACGAATGGTGTAATGATCCGGACACTGTCTCAACCATGATTCCGGTGAAATTGTAGTATCGGTGAAGATGCCGATTACCCGCGATGGGACGAAAAGACCCCGTGAACCTTTACTGCAACTTAACGTTGTGACCGGGCATCGGATGTGTAGGATAGGCCGGAGGCTGTGAAGAGGTTACGCCAGTAATCTTGGAGCCATTGTTGAAATACGGCCCTTTCGATGTTTGGTCCCTAACTCGCAAGTGTGAGGACCGCGTTTGGCGGGCAGTTTGACTGGTGGTCGCCTCAAAAGCGTAACGGAGGCTTCCCAAGGTACCCTCAGGCCGATTGGTAACCGGCCGTTGAATGCAATGGCATAAGGGTGCTTGACTGCGAGGCCGACAAGCCGATCAGGTAGGAAACTAGGGCATAGTGATCCGGTGGTTCCGTATGGAAGGGCCATCGCTCAAAGGATAAAAGGTACTCCGGGGATAACAGGCTGATCCCTCCCAAGAGCTCATATCGACGGAGTGGTTTGGCACCTCGATGTCGGCTCGTCACATCCTGGGGCTGGAGAAGGTCCCAAGGGTTGGGCTGTTCGCCCATTAAAGTGGCACGCGAGCTGGGTTCAGAACGTCGTGAGACAGTTCGGTCTCTATCTATCGTGGGCGCAGGAAAACTGCGCGTCTCCGGCACTAGTACGAGAGGACCGTGCCGGACGGACCTCCGGTTTACCGGTTGTGGCGCCAGCCGCATCGCCGGGTATCCGCGTCCGGATCGGATAAGCGCTGAAAGCATCTAAGCGCGAAGCCCTGTCGTAAGATAAGTTTTCCTTACAGGGTCGTCAAAGACTATGACGTTGATAGGGTGCAGGTGTAAAGGCGGCGACGCCAAAGCCGAGCACTACTAATTGCCCGAAACTTTTGTCCGATCGGTTGATATAGGAATATGCTTCAGTATTTCTTTGTTTTGATACCGTATCTATCTATGTAATTAGAATTTTGTTTGTTGTTGTACGCTTGAATATGTCTGAATTATTCAGGTGGCCAAAGCGACGGTGTTCCACCTCTTCCCATCCCGAACAGAGAAGTTAAGCCCGTCTACGCCGATGGTACTGCCGATCAGGTGGGAGAGTAGGTAGCTGCCTATTTTATTAAGATCCGTTTCCAGGTCGATATGACTTGGAGACGGATCTTTTTGTTTGTAGGGTAGGAGTCTTCTTGGGCGGATAGAGCCGGGGGCTTTAGTTCTAATTGTGCTTCTTCCCTTTTCTTACTATCGCCTGTAGCGGCTTTGGTTAGCCTCATTCAAGTGAAGTGAATATCAACGATAACCTGAGTACCAACAGTTGCGTTTAAACGTGCAATTAAGGTTTGACGTTTCATCTGTAAATCAGAACGCAATACGGGCGATTGCAGGCTAACACAAAGCGTCTGATTCTTGATGTAGATATCTTTTGTCTTTTTCGCTACGTTTTCGCCAACAACTGATGCCCAGGCGTTTATGAGACGATACTGATTCAGGGGCGTTTCTAAGCCTATATGGCGCAGATAGCGCGCTAGGATGTTGTCTATAGGTTCAGCCTTTTTACGTTTCATGGATTTCTCCGTCTTTTACAGTAAATAATTTGTAGTTATGTTGTAACTGAAGGATTGGGAGTAGACGCTCCTTGCTGGTATCCGTTATAAAGATTTGTCCAAATTGCGCTTCTGCAGCGTATCGTATGATATGTTCTACCCGTCCCGCATCTAGCTTATCAAAAATATCATCTAGTAAGAGTAGGGGCTGTCGTAGGCTACTTTTTGTACGCAGATATACATATTGTGCTAATTTGAGAGCTATAAAGTAAGTTTTAGTTTGTCCTTGTGATGCCTCTTGCTTTACAGGATAGCCGTTAATGTATAATAATAAGTCATCTTTATGAATACCGTGCAGCGTATAGCCAACCAGACGCTCCCGCGAGCGATATTGCTCTAACATAGGTTTGAGTTCTCCTCTGTTACCATGAGACTCATAGACGATATTTACTTGTTCGGGGTCGTAGCATAATTCGCGATAAATGCCTTGAAAGAAAGCTGTAAATGTTTCGACAAAAAGCTTTCTTCCTTGATAAATAATGGTTGCATCGCGGCTCATCATATCTTCTATGATGCTTATGACGTCAGCTTCCGGTTCTTCTTCTTTTTTCAATAAAGCATTACGTTGGCGTAGCGTCTTTTCATATCGCATCAAAGCCTCTAAATAAGTTGCATCATATTGTGCGATCACAGTATCCATAAAGCGCCGTCTATTGTCACTTCCGCCAGTTACCAATTCGCTATCTGATGGAGAAATCATTACAAGTGGAATTGTACCAATGTGTTCTGCAAAGCGCTTTATATCTTTGCCGTTGCGTCGCAGTTGCTTGCGTCGGCCTTCTTGATATCCTATAGCAATCTTATCCTCGCCTCCAGCATCATCGTCATAAAGTCCTTGTAGCATAAATGCTTGTTCTCCATGTTTGACGTTAGTGACATCAGTAGAGCTGCGTGCGCTTTTGCAAAAACTCAAATAGTAAATAGCGTCAAGCAAGTTTGTTTTCCCCATACCGTTATCGCCCACAAAACAATTGACCATAGGAGAAAAAGATAAATCGGCAGAAGAGATATTTTTATAATTCAGAAGAGAAAGACTGCGTAATATCATAGTGCAAAAATACGATTTGCAGGAGGTAAAGCCAAAAAAAGAGAGATTTAATTCCTCCATATAAGATGAATGTATTACTTTTGCCTTGCAATTTTGTGCACCTTAACGTAGTATAAAAAAGAACATCATATTATGACTCAAAAAGGAAAGAAAGAAGCAGCGCTTGATGTAAATAATGCGATGGCGCAGTCAGAGGCTTTTATCATTAAGTACAAGAAGCAATTGCTTATAGCCTTGGCCGCTGTTGCCGTTGTTGTTGGAGGTGGCTTAGCTTATTATTTTGGTTACCAACAGCCGCGTGAGGAGAAGGCGCAATCTCTCCTTACTTTGGGGTTGCCTTATTTGGCGCAACAAGATTATGATAAAGCCTTGAAAGGTGACGGACGCTTCCCTGGGTTCACACGTTTAGCTAATGATTATTCTTCTACCGATGCTGGTAATCTCGCAAATGTTTATGCCGGTATTAGCTACGAGAAAACCGGTAAGATAAAAGAGGCTATTAAATATTTGGAGCAGTTTTCGCCCAAAAGTGATCATACTATTTCTCCTGCTGGTATAGCTGCTTTGGCCAACTGTTATGCTTCTGACAAGCAAGTAGACAAAGCTGTTGAAGCTTTTAAGAAAGCTGCAGATAAAGCTGCTAACCCGGCTTTGAGCCCGCTTTATTTGCTTGAAGCTGGTAAATTGCTCGAATCACAAAAGAAGAATGATCAAGCGCTTGAGGTATATCAATTAATCAAGAAGTCTTATCCAACGAGTACGATGGCAACGCCGCAACGTCTACAAAACGGCACGTTTGCTAATCCGGAAATAGATCGCTACATTGAGCGTGTAAGTAAGTAAGCATCTATTCATAAAAATAGTATACAATTGCAGCCGGTTTTTCTATTCCGGCTGCAATTGCTAAAAGGAAGGAACGATGTCAACTCATACATTCTTGAAAGAGAGTACGACGACACCAGATGCGTCAAATATGCGCTTTGGACTGGTTGTTGCAGAATGGAATAGCCACATAACAGACGTATTACTTGATCAGGCAGTCTGTGCACTGCTTTCTGCCGGAGCGAAAAAGGAGAATATCATCATTAAGCGCGTGCCTGGAAGTTTTGAATTGATTTTTGGCTGTTCAGAATTGGCAAGGTATAAGGGCGTAGATGGAATCATAGCTATTGAGCGTGATTCGTGGCGATACTCCCCACTTCGATTATATATGTAATGGTGTCACTCAAGAGCTTGCTCGACAGAACTCAACGGGGGAAGTTCCTATTATCTATGGCTTGTTAACGACAGAGAATGAGCATCAAGCCATCGAGCGAATTGATGGAACTGTAGGGCGAAAGGGAGAAGAATTTGCAATGACAGCGATAAAAATGATTGATTTTTCTTGGTCATTAAAAAAATAGGTGTTACTTTTGCACTCGCAAAACAACTTAAAGGGGCAAATACCAGAGTGGCCAAATGGGGCAGACTGTAAATCTGCTGGCTTACGCCTTCGGTGGTTCGAATCCATCTTTGCCCACAAAAAAACATTGGTGCGTTAGTTCAGCCGGTTAGAATGCCTGCCTGTCACGCAGGAGGTCACGGGTTCGAGTCCCGTACGCACCGCAACATCGCGGAGTGGAGCAGTTGGTAGCTCGCCAGGCTCATAACCTGGAGGTCATTCGTTCGAGTCGGATCTCCGCCACAAGAAGAGGATATGTCGAAATAGACATATCCTCTTTTCTTTATATACCCTCACTGTCCTTTTGAAAGCCTTCGATGCGTGTAATTTAGTGTACGCCGATCTTTTTTTGTGGAGATTTTTCTCGTGAGAAAAAGTCTGTCTTCTCACGAGCGTACATTCTTTTTATTGTGAGAGAAAACTTCTACTATCGAGAGGGGAAATCTTTAGATCTTGTCGAATGCTTTCAAGGGGCTTTCTTCGCATTTTTATTCTTAAGATTAGCTTATCATAGCTTTAGTATTTGTGAGATAATAGCTACTTTTGCAGCATAAAGAATTGCGATTTGATAGAAAAAATTTTTATCCTCCAGGATGCTGATCCGATGGTCTTTTATGGCGTAAACAACGCTAATCTTCGTATGCTACGTGCTCTTTTTTCAAAGTTGCGTATCGTAGGGCGCGGAAGTGTGTTGAAAGTCATTGGAAATCCGGAAGATATAGCTGAATTTGACGTCGTTTATGAGGCGATTTATAGACATTGTGTCAATTATAATAAGCTCACCGAGGAAGATATTGTAACCTTGATCCAAGGCCGATCAAACGAACAGCTTGACAAAGAAGGGGTGATTGTCTATTCTACAAGTGGCAAGCCGATTCTTGCAAGAAGTCAGAATCAGCAAAAACTTGTGGATGCCTATAAAAAGGACGATTTGCTCTTTTGCATTGGTCCTGCCGGAACGGGTAAAACGTATACTGCGATTGCTTTAGCCGTCAGGGCCTTGAAAAATAAGGAGGTAAAGAAGATAATATTAAGTCGTCCGGCTGTAGAAGCCGGAGAAAAGTTGGGCTTTCTTCCTGGAGATATGCGTGAAAAGGTAGATCCTTATCTGCAACCTCTATATGATGCTCTGCAAGAGATGCTTCCTGCAGCCAAATTGCAGGAGTATCTTGATACAAGTGTGATACAGATTGCTCCGTTGGCTTTTATGCGTGGTCGTACGTTGAATGATGCTGTCGTAATCTTAGATGAAGCGCAAAATACAACGCGTGCTCAGCTTAAAATGTTCTTAACGCGTATGGGGATGAATACGAAGATGATCGTCACGGGTGATATCACGCAGATAGATCTTCCGCGTATGCAGCAATCCGGCTTGATTGAAGCGATCCGTATTTTGCGACACATACAAGGTATTTCCTTCGTCGAGATGGATAAGAGCGACATTGTCAGACATAAGCTGGTTGCACGCATCGTGAAGGCTTATGAGCAAACAGCACATACGAAGGATGATGCCTCGACAACAGAAGAGCAACAACGGATTTCAGAAGAATGTTATTCAAATAATTGAGATATGGCAACTTTAACTAAAACGACCTACCAGTTTCCTGGTCAAATAGGGGTGTATAATGGGAAAGTACGCGATGTATATAGCATCGAGGGCGACAAACTTATTATGGTCGCAAGCGATCGCATATCAGCCTTTGACGTAATCTTGCCGAAGGGTATTCCTTTTAAAGGGCAAGTGCTTAACCAAATCGCCGCAAAATTTCTTGATGCGACAACTGATATTTGCCCGAACTGGAAATTAGCCACTCCGGACCCGATGGTGACTGTCGGAATTACGTGTAAAGGCTTCCCGGTTGAGATGATCGTGCGCGGATATTTGTGCGGATCAGCTTGGCGCGCCTACAAGAATGGTGCTAGAGAGATCTGCGGGATCAAACTTCCTGATGGGATGCGCGAGAATGAGAAATTTCCTGAACCCATCGTGACGCCGACAACTAAAGCTGAGATAGGCGAGCACGATGCGGACATTTCGAAGGAAGAAATTTTAGCGCAGGGATTGGCTACTCCGGAAGAGTATGCTCTGTTAGAGAAATATACGCTCCAGCTGTTTAAGCGAGGCACAGAGATTGCTGCTCAGCGCGGATTGATTCTTGTGGATACGAAATATGAATTTGGTCTGCACGATGGTAAGATTTACTTGATGGATGAGATTCATACGCCCGACTCCAGTCGTTATTTCTACAGCGATGGTTATCAAGAGCGCTTCGAAAAGGGCGAACCACAACGCCAACTTTCCAAAGAATTTGTGCGCGAATGGCTGATGGATAATGGCTTCCAAGGCAAAGAAGGGCAGCAGGTGCCGGAAATGACCGACGAAATCGTTAAGTCTATTTCCGATCGTTATATTGAGCTTTACGAGCATATTACGGGCGAAAAGTTTGTTGCAGAAGATAGCGACAAGCTTGAAGAGCGTATAGAGCGCAACGTGTTGCAGTTCTTGCAGCAATAAGTTTTGCTATAAGTAATCCGAATTGAGATAGCGTAGAATCCTATTTTCAATTCGGATTATCCTTTTTTATTCCCCCTTATCGAGCACACGATACTCTTAGATATGTATAAGCAAGAAAAGATCAAACCTTACGACGCTGATTCCAGTAAGTCGGAGCAAGTAGAGCAGATGTTTGACAACATTGCTCACTCTTATGATCAGCTAAATCATTTTCTCTCTTTAGGAATTGACAAACGCTGGCGTCGAGCTGCCATAAAGCAGTTGCGTAGTTTTGAGCCTAAAGAGATTTTGGATGTGGCCACAGGTACGGGAGATTTTGCTATTCTTTCGACGCGTTCATTATGCCCCAATCAAGTGGTGGGCATAGATATTTCTGAAGGCATGCTTAAGGTTGCACGTCAAAAGGTAGCTGCGGCAGGATTGTCAGAGAAGATACAATTTAAGAAAGAAGATTGCTTGAATCTGAGTTTTGAGGAGAATAGTTTTGATGCCGTTCAAGTAGCATACGGCGTGCGCAACTTTGAAGATTTAGATAAAGGACTAAGTGAGATGTTTCGCGTATTAAAGCCTGGGGGGGCATGCCGTTATTGTTGAATTGAGCAGCCCGCGCCGCTTCCCAATGCGACAATTATTTCAGCTTTATGCACGCGTGTTGATGCCCCTTGTTGGTCGTCTTATTTCTAAGGATACTAAGGCTTACAGCTATTTGCCGGCATCTATGGAAGCTGTGCCTCAAGGGCGAGATATGCAAAAGATAATGGAAAAGGCCGGTTTCAAGCACGTGTTTTTCAAATCCTATACCTTCGGTTTGAATACGATGTATGTGGGCGAAAAGTAATGAGGGCCAACAAATTTATGGCTTGATCGGTTATCCTTTAGGTCATTCCTTTTCAAAGGATTATTTTAATAAGAAGTTTTCGCTGTTGCGACTTAATGCGATTTATGAAAACTTCGAATTATCCTCGGCACATTCTTTTCCCGAACTCATACAACGCTTCCCCAATCTTTGCGGACTGAACGTCACGCTTCCTTATAAGGAGGCAATCATTCCTTATCTTGATGCGCTCTCACCCGAAGCGAAAGCTATTCAAGCCGTCAATGTGATTCGTTTTACGCCCCAAGGTTTGATAGGATACAATTCTGACTATTATGGCTTTATGACTTCTTTGCGCCCCCTGTTGCGCCCATTTGATCGCTGCGCAATCGTATTAGGGACCGGTGGTGCTGCAAGAGCTGTAGCTTATGCGTTGAGTTTGCTAGATATAAGCGTGCAGTTCGTTAGTAGGACAAAAAGAATGGGCGTAATCACTTATGAAGAATTAGCCGATAAAAAGCTGCTTGCTGCAACTTCATTGGTGATCAATTGTACGCCGCTCGGAATGCATCCACACACAACAACATTTCCACCTTTGCTTTATCAGGAAATATCTTCTTACCATTTGCTTTATGATTTGATATACAATCCGGCGGAGACGCTCTTCTTATCTAGCGGGAAAGAACAAGGAGCAATGACGAAGAATGGTTTGGAAATGTTGCATCTGCAAGCTGAAAAGGCTTGGGATATTTGGCAAGAGCCCTTTGATACATCATCTTTCTAAGGTTTTTCTGTAGCCTTTATTCAACTATCTCTCCCTTGTCTTTTACAAGTACAAAAAATAAAGACGCAAAAGATGAATCTTTTACGTCTTTAAGAGCCGAGAGCCGGACTCGAACCGGCGACCTACTCATTACGAATGAGTCGCTCTACCAGCTGAGCTATATCGGCTTTGCTGATTTGCGGTGCAAAGGTAACGACTTCCTGCGAAACTGCCAAGAGTTGCAGAGCCTTTTTCGTGAAAAATATGCTTTATGATGGTCCGAATAAGATACGTTGTTCAGATACCTTGTATTATGAATCTGTTTGAGTGCATTTTGAAGCGCTTCGATAAGTCTGCTCGTGGTTTGCTCGGGGCAAACAATCGTTTGCTACCAGCAAATCATCGTTTCTTCCCACCAAACCATCGTTTGCTACCAGCAAACTATAATAATATGAGGTGGAACAATTCAAAAAGGAGAGTACTATCGCTTGGGAATGAGTTGTAAGTAGTAAACTTACAATTCGCTGTCGATCATTTTTGATTTGTGCTGCTAATTAAAAGAGCAAAAGGCCGGCAAAACCGCACAAGAAGACCATGAATAAAGGATTGATGCGATAAACCCTTGTTCCGATTAAAGTAGAAATAAAGAAAAACAAACTGATTCCGAAATGCCATGGAGAAGTCGTGATGCTTCCGAAATTTTCTTCCGTACATAAAAGAAGAATACCGGCAGCAACAATGCCGGGAGCAAGTGGGCGCAGCCAACTGATGACTACTTCACCAACGTTTCTGAAACGATGGCGATAGTAGTTTGCGACTTTTGTCCAAATAAAAGAGGGGAGGGTTAAGCCGAAAAGAGCGATAAACCCGCCTAAGAAGGAGAATCCGGTAGAATACTGTGTCGCTGTTGCGAGATAACCGCCCATTACGGCTGAGTTTATTCCTAAACTGTCGGGCAATAATCGGCTTACGTAAAGAATATCTGCAAACTGATCCGACGTTAACCAGCCGTGCTGAGAAATAAGCATATTCTCATAAAAAGCCGGCAAAGTATAGGCACCTTCATATCCAAAACAACCGCACAAGAAAAATTGAACAAATAGAGACAGATATAAGATGATCATTTTAAGAGACTAAGGTTTGATAAGCAATGAATAAACGATAGCGCAGGCTACAACAACCATGATGATATAAGCCGGAGATATATGTAAAAGATATATAGCTAACAACGCCCCGATAGGTAACCATATTGTGCTTAAAGAGTTGTTGGAGTGCTTAAAGAGTTTGAAGCACGGGTAGACCATCAAGGCGATGATAGCGGGGCGAGCGCCTTTAAGAAACGAGTTTATAATGGGTAGGTCCCGAACCTTATTGAAAGATACGGCAAGAATGAAGGCCAGCGCTAAAGCCGGAAGTAACATACCGCACAATGCCGCCAAACTGCCTCGCCATCCTTTAATCTTATAACCAAGAAAGACGGCAAAGTTCAAGGAGAAAAGACCCGGTAAAGCCTGAGCTATAACAATGGTGTCTTCAAAAGCTTCTTCAGACAACCATTGGTGGTTCATAATGCTGTCACGAATGGGCGTAATAGCTGCATAGCCATTTCCCAAGGCCAATCCTCCTCCTTTCAGAAAAGTTTTAAACGTTTCTATATAGATATTCAAGGGCGTAGCGTTTTATCTCTTGTTCGGCGTGAGTCGTATTTTGAACTAACTTATTGATTATTGACCGCCTGCCGGTTGATGTTGTGGTCTGAAGAGATCGTTTATCGTTTTTACCGGGTTAAAAGTAATCAATGGTACCTCTACAAACACGGTGTTCCAATTGCTCATTGCGCCATTCCATAAGCCTGGTAGCTCTAAGGCTTTTAGTTGCTTGCCGTCTTTGCTCTTATGCGTAATAAATCCTGTTGCAGGATCAACATAATCGGGTAAATTAAACGGTTTCCCTTTGTAATCTTTAAGAGCGCATACGAGGTCTACCGGATTGAAGTAGAGCCCTTCCTCAAACATGGCTTTCTTTTCCGGGTTGTTCATGTCAATCTGTGAGCTTTCGAGAATTTGTAAACTTATGCTCCCATCGGCATTGTAGACCAAGAATGGGCCACCTCCGGGCTCACCTTCGTTAGCTACCATTCCACAAACACGCATCGGACGATTAAGTTTTTCTCTTAAGACCGCCACTAAATCTTGCTCAGCTATGTCTTGAGGCAAAATGCAACAAAGATCTTTTTCTATGAATTGTTTTATCTCTTTAATCGTATCTGTTGAGCAATTTTTCTCGTCTAAAAGCCTTTAAGTAATGGAATGTCTTTTGCTGGAGTTCTACCAAGATTCCGGCTAAAAGCTGCTTGTAATGAACTGTTTCCGGCTTAAGGTGGTCCGGAACGACATTGTCTATATTTTTAATAAAGACGACGTCTGCATCTATTTCGTTGAGGTTTTCAATCAGTGCACCATGTCCACCCGGACGGAAAAGCAAGGAACCGTCTGCTTGACGGAAGAAGTCGTTATCCTCTGTTACGGCAATTGTATCTGTGCTTCCCTTTTGCTCTGAAAAACTTATACAGAGTTTTGCTTGCAGCTCTTTTTCGTATTGTGCGCTTTTATCTGCAATTAATTTTGAGAAAAGTTCACGATGCTCTGGAGAAACAGTGAAGTGTATATTGATTTTCTCATCTGCTCCTTTAGCATATTGGGCGCCTTCTATAAGATGCTCTTCTACTGGCGTTCTGTTTCCGTTTGGATACTGATGAAAGAGGAGCAGGCCCTTAGGAAGGTTGCCATAGTTCAATCCCTCTGCACCAAGTAGGGCGCGAACAACATCTTTAAACCGTTTGCCTTGTAATAAGGCAGCGATGTCTTGACTATAAAGACGTAGACAGGTCTCGTTGAGAAGACTATAATAAGGGGCTTTGTGAATATTGTGGAAGAAAATTTGTTCAAAGGAAGTTTGAGGCGTATCATAATCTGCATCACAAAAGGCGAAAAGGTCTTTGAACATTCGACTTGCCGCGCCTGAAGCCGGAACAAACTTTATTATCTTGTGGCCCTCTGTTAGGTATTTCTGCCAAGCAGAAAGAAAGGCTTGTTGCGCTTCATTGGACGGTTGTAAAATCCCCTTTTTAGGGGCAGCGGCAGCATATAGTTTTAGAAAAGGAAAACCATTCCTAAATGATTGAAGCTGTGATTCCAATTTTTCTTCAGATATGCCCTTTTGTGAAAGGAGCATTTTGTCTTTAACTTGAAGTGTAGTAGCCATTGTGTATGCGTTTAAACGATACGCGAAGATAAATACATTATTCTGAAAATGCAATCTTTACTTTCTGATTTTCACGCATTGAAGCTTAATTTCTTTCTTCTTATGACATCCTATTAGACTATCTAGAGTCAGTCGCGGAAAAGTGTGCGTGAGTAGTGTTCTAATAGAGGTGGAATATACGCTCCATCAGTTTCCATTTATCAGCGCTGTTTTCTCCTTTTGTTGTTACTTGCTGATATTTTGCTGTCAAGGTTTCCCATTCTTTTTGCTTGAGCATATTCGCCATTTTTTGCATTACTTCATCCCATTCTAAGTTAGCCGGCATTTCTATAATCATAAAGAGGCGGTTGTCTAATAGGTATATCTCCATCTCTAAAATGCCTGAAGCCTTTATTGCTTCTAATGTCTCCGGCCAAATACCTTCCTTGGTGTGCAACTTTTTGTAGGCTGCGATTAATTCCGGATCTTCGCGTAGGTCTAGAGTTTGACAGTATCTTTTTGTAGGTACAGCCTGAGCTGCTACAAGATAACCTTGTTTTAGTATTTTCATAATTGAGGTAAGATTAAAATGGTATATATACTAACTACGGAAAGCTATAAGCTTTCCGTAGTCTTTGTTGTTTTGGCAAGGCTGATTAGATGCCCAATTTCTTACGAATGTTTGCAGGAATTGCCTTCTTGTTAATAAGGATATTCATCGTCTTGTAAGCTACATAAGGCTTAGAAGCGTAGAAGATGCCTTTATAACGGCCATATTCACCCCAACTGTTCTTTACCATAAAGTATTCTTGGCCTTGCGGATCTTTAGCTAAGCCATAGATAACCATTCCGAGGTCGTCAGTAGTTTCCCAATTGTCATAAGCACGCTGACGCATTTCTTGTGTAATTGTGAGTTCGTCTTTGCTATCTGAGAAACCAGATTCTTTCCCGTTTGTTCCGGTCCAGCGTGCAGCATCAGAGCCAGACATGTCGTTCTTGTAGCTCTTTGCCGGAACTCTTGCAAGTCCGTTGCGGCTGAAGCCTTGCTCGCTGACGTCAGCACCCCAAGCAAAGGCGTAGCCATTGCGAACGGCAGATTCCATTACGTCCATAAACTCATTAAGCGGTAAGTTGTAGCTTTCAGCCCAACGCCAGTTGTCTTGAACTTCAATGATAAATTTAGAATAGAACGGGTGGTGAGAGAAAGAAGCTAAAGACACATAATCATCAAGATCAAGGCCTAAGCTCTTTTGGAAAGATTGCGGAGTATAAGTCTTTCCTTTGTATTGGAACGTTGCAGGCAGCTCTCCAAAGTAGTTAGCGAGAATAGAAGAGAACTCTTTTTTCCACGTGGGAGGAAGACGCTTCATATCGCTTTTTGAGATGCCCTCAACATAGCTTGACATGATCTTGCCAAATTCGTTAAAGTTAAAGAGAGAATCGCCATAAAGAGAGCCGGGGAAAGGCATTGCCTCTTGCGGACAGATTCCATAATGCTTCATACAATACAGCACATCGTAGAAACTTCCGCCTTGTGCAAAGCTTACGTCACCGTGCATACGGATAGCTTTTTCAGCACGATCCATATAGGTATGATAAGCTACGAAGCTCTCGCACAAATCAAACGTTCCTTTTCCTTGACGGAGCAACTCTGATTCAAAGAAGCCCAGTGAGCTATAGTCCCAGCACGTACCTGAACGGTGCTGATCTTTGATAGAGGTAATCGGAGCCTCTTTGATAACAGTAAATTTTACTGTGTCGTTCTTTTCTGCTGGTTTATTTGCTTGTGCCAGCACACTTCCAGGCAGCAACGTCAAGAGTGTAGCTGCGAGAAAGATACCTTTTTTCATAATTTTGTATTATTGTTAGTGATTAAAAGTGTTTTATTTATTGATTATCTCTGCTTTCGAGGAAGTCTTCTACCTCTTTAATATGATAGGGGATGCGTTCTTTGCCTAAGAAACGGCAACCATCTTTCGTGATGAGCACATCATCCTCTATGCGGACTCCACCAAAGTCTTTGTAAGTTTCCACTTTTTCAAAGTTGATGAAGTCTTTATTGATGCCTTCAGCCTTCCAATAGTCAATCAAGTCTGGAATGAAATAAATACCGGGCTCGTCTGTTACAACAAAGCCTTCTTCAAGCTTCCGCCCCATACGGAGTGAACCCGTTCCGAATTGCGTGCTCGGTCGTGTTTCTTCATCAAAGCCCACGTGTATTTGGCCTAAGCCTTCCATATCGTGTACATCCAAGCCCATCATATGGCCTAATCCGTGCGGCAAGAAAAGCGCGTGAGCGCCGGCGCGCAGCGCTTCTTCCGTATCACCTTTCATCAGGCCAAGCTCCTTAAGGCGATTAGTCATTAAGCGGCAAACGTCAAAATGAACATCCCACCAACGTACACCTGGTTTCGCCACATCTAAAGCCAAGTCGTGGCAATCGACCACGATCTGGTAGATTTCCTTTTGTCGTTGCGTATATTTCCCACTGATAGGCGTAGTGCGCGTATTGTCTGAACAATAATTTTCATTGGTTTCCGCACCTGCATCACACAGCATCAACCTTCCGGCTTCCAAAGCACGAGGAGAAGGATTGCCGTGCATAATCTCTCCATGCATTGTTACGATGCTTTGGAAAGAAACGATGCAACCATAAGAAGCGGCAATGCCATCAATTTGTCCACCAATGTATTGTTCGGTCACACCAGGGCGACACAAGCGCATAGCCGTTGTATGCATTTTATGTCCGATTGTTGCTGCACGTTCCAACTCTTCGATTTCTTCAAGACTCTTTACGCTGCGGAGCTTGACAACTGCTTGAATTAAAGGAAGACTTGCAGCTTTCTTTTTGCTTAGATGGATGAATGTTCAGCAAATCCATAATTTGGATTTGCGTATCAAAGCGATAAGGCGGCAGGAAGTGGATTTTTCTTCCCTTTTTCAGCGCTTTGCTGACCAAGTCTGCGAGATGGGCCATCGGAGCGTGATGTTCTACGCCGGCTTCTGCGGCTAATTCGCCCACACTTTTGACTGAGCCGAACCAAACGATGTCATCTATATCTATTTCATCGCCGATGAGCCATTCTTGGCCGCTATCAGCATCGATCACGCCAACTAATCTGTCGCGGTGTTGCGCAAAAAAATAGAGGAAAGAGCTATCTTGGCGAAACTTGTAGGTGTTTGCCGGACAATTCATCGGAGCATCGTTGTTGCCGAAGATAAGAATGAGCCCATTGCTCACCATTTCACGCAATCTGCGCCGACGTTCTACGTAGGTGTCTTTTGAAAAAAGCATAATAATCGTATTTTTCGTTTCGCAAATATACGAAGTTTTCTACGTAAGGCGTAATTTCGCGTTAGAAAATATGAAACTCTTTCTGCTAAATTTTTATCATGATGAGGCTTTGGCCTCAAATTCGCCTTTTTACTACCCATGTAAGATCGCACGCGACCTGTCTGAGCAATTATATGACTTGCCTAAATTGTGGAATGATAGTCCTGCTGTTTACTACAAACAAGGTATAAAAATAGACTGGTCCACAATTCACGAAATTGAGGTGTGGGGCTGGGATCCGCTGGTTTGTCACCATCTTAGGCAAATTGGCGCTCCTGAAAGTTTGTTGAGAACGCAGGAAGCTATCGATAATATACGCACGTTGAGTTCAAGGCAGACGGCGGTTGCTTTGCTGCGTGAGCTACGTGCGACTTTATCAGATATAACTTTTGGTGAATCTGCTTTTTGTAGAACCATAGATGAAGTGCAAAACTACGTAAAAAACTATGAATCAGTTTTATATAAAGCTCCTTGGAGCTGTAGCGGGCGCGGCGTCTTTTCATCCGGATTGGATCGTGTACGAAAAATCATTCACGAGCAAGGGGGGATTGCTGTCGAACCCTTTTTTGCGCATGACCAGGACTTTGCTATGGAATTTTATTGTCGGGCTGATGCGGTCGTTTATGAAGGTTTATCAGTTTTTAGAACGGATGCGGCCGGACATTATCTGGGTAACTTACTCGATGATCAGGCGAGGCTTCAAACTCATCTGAATGTGGCTCCGGAACATCTGACTTTGGTACGCAAACAGTTGGAAAAAGCGTTGGAAAAGTTACTGATCGGGAAATATATTGGTCCGGTTGGTGTGGACATGATGATCGCCAGGCAAAAGATACACCCTTGCGTAGAAATCAATCTGCGTAATACGATGGGGCGGTGCGCATTATTTATTTACAAGGCGAAACCCCGTCCCGGCTTTTTCTCTCTTTTGAATAAAGACGGACAAATTTTTCCGTTGATTACACCTATTTCTTGAAAGTGACATCGCAGGGGGCAGTCGGGAAGTTCAATCTTTTCCGCATTCTTATCTGAGAAATGATATGGGAAGTAGCCGATTTCGCCAACAAGCGTGAGCTTTTATTTCTTGAAATACTTTCTGTTAATACGCAAGTAAACAGTCTGATATCTCACATTTGTAAAAGTGGTTTATGAAGACTGTTTTTATTGATATAAAGGATAGCTTTCAAATTAGTCGTTCGTCAATTTTGCGTTTTTGATGGGGTTATTATTCGGCAAGCGTCTGTGTGCAGATTAGTTTGCATTGTGATTCTTTCCTTAAATATGTGCTTTTTCAGCACCCGTTTATAAACACTATTTGCTTTGAGGTTCTGCAACAAGTTTCAGCTTTCGCCTTGTCCCATCGTGAGGGTAAGACCTTCTTATCGTGATGATACGAACGTACGCTCGTGAAAGTACAAACGTGCGCTCACGAGCGTACACTGTCCATTCCTGCTCTGCCTGTATGAGATGGGGAGAAAGGGATTGCCGAATTGCGTGGGTGAGTGTTGGAAATTTTGCGCTTTACGTTTCGCCATGCGAACTTATGGGCGTTGCTTAAGATTGTCTGCTTGAATAGCGCCTTGCGGTGTGTAATCGGGGCGCCTTGCGGGGATGATATGAATGGTGTGCCCGGTCTCAATTTTGATTTTCTTCTCCATCGTCCTTAGAAAATGGTCACCGGGCCAAGCCTTTGCATCATTACCGAAGTAATGGATTACAGTAGAACCACTCGGTGCTTTTCTGCAAGCCGCCATTGTCTGATCAAAAGCTGTGCGCGTCTGTAGCGTAAAACTCATTCGCTTCAATATGATGAGGGTCGTGAAGAAGGTAAGTAGCATAATGAAGGCCGTATTATAGGCCTTTTTTGTTTCAAAACTTTGCTGAGATTGCAATAAGCCTAAGATGGAGAGCAGTTCTATGCCCAAAAGCTGTCGCGGTCCGCTTATTCCTATGATAAGATTAAAGCATAGCAGGGTGAAAATGGCAATGAGATAGAAAGCATTTGTGTGGAAAAATTGCCCAATTCTGGCCCGCCTGAATAAGAGCAGGTAGAAAGCATAGAATAGGTATAAATAAAGGGCGCGCGAATAGTGAGCTAAATTGAGCAGAGAGACATTTAGCAATTGGTGTGATTGTGCGGCGCGCGTCCAAGCGCCGGGCGAGAGGCAGATCATCAGTGTGCCTAAACCGAAGCCGATAAGTACAAGCCAGCGAGCGGCCTTGTTTTGCTTGAAATGGAGCAAGAAAAAGACGAAAAACGAGATGCATAAACCGAAGTTTAAGCTTTCTTGTCCCCATCCGGCCAAAATGCTGAATAGAAAAACGAGTATGGCTGAGAAAAATGAGAGTTGGGGTTGTCGTTGGAAGATATAGAGTGCCCCTAAAGCCGTGCAAAACATCCAGATATAGCCAATTTGGCAACTCGGCGTAAAGCCTGTATTGAACGTAAAGAGCACTAATAAGAGTGCTACAAAGACCGAGCGAGGTTTTTTCCAATCCCAATGTATCAGGCGGCAGATGAGTACGACGAGTAGTATATACATCAAGCCGTTACAAATAGAAAAAGCGATTTGTCCGCCAATGCCGCAGAAAAATTGTACGAGACAATGGGCCACCGTTCGCCCATTTGTGCTTTGATAGTGGTTATATTGAGAAACAAAGATGTCTTGTAGCGTGTGGATAGGTAGGTTTGTGCCGTTTGTATCTTTGATCGCAGAGAAATAAGCATATTCTATGTCGTCGCCAACCCAAGGGGAGACGTAGGAAAAGTAAGAGACCAACGCCGCCAACATGAGTAGGAGAACCAGAGAATATGAGCCTTTTTTCATTGCTGCTTTGCTTTAATGGATGCCACGATATAATTAGGGCGCCGCTTAGATTCATTAAAAACTCGGGCAATGTATTCTCCGATGATACCAATGCTAAGTAGTTGCAGTCCGCCCAACAATAGTATTAAGACTACAAGCGTAGGAAATCCCTGCACGGGTTCGCCTATGATCAAAGTCTTGATGACGACATAGATGAGGTAGACGAATGCGAAAAAAGATACGATGCAGCCGGTGATGGTAGAGAAACGGAGTGGGGCAGTTGTGAAAGAGGTTAAGCCGTTTAAGGCTAACTTCAATAAGCCAAAGTAGGTGAAGGTAGATTTTCCAAAGCGGCGCTCTTCCGTAGTGTACGTGATTTCTTTCTTCTTAAAACCAATCCAGCAGAAAAGGCCTTTTGTATAGCGATCCGTTTCTCTCAATTGCTTTAAAGCCGCTATGCATCGATGATCTAACAGTCGGAAATCGCCAACATCCGGGAGTACGTCGAAGCGCGTAGACTTCTGTAGCAAGCGATAATAGCGTTTCGTGCACCATTGCTTTAGTCGAGGCTCTGCATTTCGATGCGCACGACGAGCATAAACATCCTGATAACCCTCTTCGTAAGCTTTGAGCATTTCCGGAATGATTGAAACGGGATGTTGCAGGTCGCAATCCATGATAATTACCGCATCGCCTTGAGCATAATCAATTCCGGCAAGCATTGCATTCTCTTTTCCGAAATTGCGCGAAAGGTTAATGACGGCGATTCTTTCATCCTGTTCGCTCAAAGCTTCCAATATGTCCTGCGATGGTCTTTACCCCGTCGTTGATAAAGATGAAGCGCCAATCGTACCGGCTTATTTGTTGGGCGGTAAGGGACAATGCCTCATATAGCAGAGGAATGGATTGCTCCTCATTGTACGTGGGGATGAGAACTTCGATACTTTTCATACGCTTGTAAAGATCATAAAAAGCTGCTAGGAGATGCTTAGAAAAAGTTTTACTTTCCCGGCTAGCTTGTGCGCGTGAGAGGGTAGAGGTTGCAGACGCTCACTTTTAGAAGTGGAACTGCCGCCTATTTTATGCAAAGATAGAGCAGCTGAATGCAATGAAACTTGTTTCAATTGCCGAGGCGCCGCCTATTTTATGCAAAGATAGTGGAATGTAACTGTTTATACCAAAGAAAATAGGAAGGTTTCTTAGAACGTCATTGGAATAAGGACCTTACGCGTTGAGCTTCTATGGACATCTTTAGCCAATAGCTTGTCTGATTTCTGCAACCAAGCGAGGTGAAGTCTCTTGAATGGCGAACTCATCTTTTCCTTTTTCACCCATATCTATAGTGTCTCTTCGATAAGCCATTACACTGTCTCTCGTATGTTTGGCTGAAGATGAATATTTGTGGCGCTTTGCTTTCCCCGCAAGATGCGTGCGCATTTTGCGGAGTGACACCACAGCCTGGCATAATCTCAATGCGTCGTCCGGAAAGTTCAACCAATTTTCGCAACATCGGAATGCCTTGCTCAGCCGTTGGAGATAAGCCGGATGTTAGAATACGATGGCACCCTAAAACTATGATGTCTTCTAAGGCTTTTTCGGGGTTGGCGCACATATCAAAAGCTCGATGGAAGGTGATACTTAGTCCTTCTGCCGCAGTAATAAGACGCCGATGGTAGGCAAGTCGATTGTTCCGTCAGAATTCAATGCGCCTATAACAACTCCATCTATTCCTTCTCCCTTTAAGAGACGAATGTCAGTCTCCATAATAGCTACTTCATCAGGAGTATAGCAAAAGTCGCCACCTCTCGGGCGAATCAATACATGTTTCTTGAGTCCGCTTAATTGTGCAACCTGCTTAATTAGCCCCATTGAAGGTGTAAGTCCACCTTCAGCTAAGCCTACACATAATTCAATGCGATCAGCTCCTCCTGTTGGGCCGCTAATGCACTATTATAACTGTTTGTACAGATTTCTAATTCCATTGTCTTTCGTTTTTCAACTGCGAATATACCAAGTTTTTTGCTAAATTTGTCCGCGTTTAAAGCCCTATCTTATGAAAAAATATGTAAGCGAATTACGAATAACCGCCGTAGAAAAGCTTAAAGATGATTATGTGCTCTTAAAAGTAACTGATGAACAAATTCCCTTTTCGGGTATGATGCCGTGACAATTTGTGAATATAAGAATAACAAACTCACCTGCATGTTCTTGCGCCGTCCTATTTCTATTAATTATGTAGATGAGTCGAAAAATGAAATGTGGCTGTTGGGTGCATAGCGTGGGAGAAGGTACGCGACGTTTGGCTTGTTTGAAAGCCGGAGACCTTTTAGACTGCTTATTTCCTTTAGGCAATAATTTTTCGCTATCCTTAAAAACTGGTCGCTACTTACTAATTGGCGGCGGAGTAGGGACTGCACCGCTTTTATTCTTAGGAAAAACTAAAAGAGTTCGGTAGCGAGCCCGTGTTCTGTTGGGAGGAAAGAGAGAAGAGGACCTTTGCAATTGGATTTGTTCAGAAAAACTGGGAGATACTTTATACGACGACAGAAGATGGAAGCTTGGGGACAAAAAGGTTTTGTAACTGATCATAAGGTATTGAGGATACGTTTGATGGAATATATACTTGCGGTCCAAAACCGATGATGAAAGCGGTAGTAAAGGTTGCTAAGTCAAGAAATATAAACTGCGAGGTGTCACTTGAAAAACCTAATGGCTTGCGGACTTGGGGCTTGTCTTTGCTGTGTGGAAAAGACAGTGAAAGGAAATGGTGCGTTCTGCACAGAAGGGCCGGTGTTTAATGCAAATCAATTAACCTGGTAAAAATGGCTGATTTACGCGTAAAAATAGGAGAGCTTCATTAAACACGCCTATAATGACGGCTTCCGGAACTTTTGGATATGGACTTGAGTTTGCAGACTTCGTCGACTTTACCCGCTTAGGAGGTATATTTGTAAAAGGCACTACTGTTTTGCCAAGGCAAGGCAACGACTATCCGCGAATGGCAGAGACGGCGCAGGAATGCTTAATTGCGTAGGTCTTCAAAAACAAAGGTGTTGATTATTTTTCAAAAGAGATCTATCCGAAGATCAAGGGCTTGAAGACCAATTTCTTTGTGAATGTTTCAGGTTCTTCTCCGGAAGATTATGCGTGCTTTGTGCAGCACGCGTCAATGAATTGGAAGACATACCCGGAATAGAGCTAAATATATCTTGTCCGAACGTGAAGGATGGCGGGATGGCTTTTTGGCACTTCTGCAAAAGTGTGCCGCAGCCTGTCGTGAAAGAGGTTCGCAAACATTATGATAAATTACTCGTGGTAAAGCTTTCGCCCTAACGTGACGGATATTGCAGAAATAGCAAGAGCTGTAGAGGCTGAGGGCGCTGATAGCTTATCCTTGATTAATACATTGATGGGAATGGCGATAGATATTGAGACTCGCTGACCTAAATTGAGTATTGCTACAGGCGGATTTTCCGGACCGGCTATAAAGCCGGTGGCCTTGAGGATGGTTTGCGCAAGTTGCTCGAGCAGTGAAGATTCCGGTAATAGGGCTGCGGGTATTATGACGGGCACAAGATGTCGGAGTTCTTAATGGCCGGAGCAACAGCAGTGCAGTTGGGACGGCAAATTTATTGATCCTTCCATAACGATGCGAATTGCAGCTGATTTAGAGATTTGGATGGATAACCATAATATAAAACAGGTACAAGAGATTGTCGGTTCTTTTGAAGTTTGATGCTTGTTATCCCTATTCGGTTTAAGCAAGTCTCTAACTAAAAGTTGTCATAGTGAGCCGTTCTGCGTGATTTTTATGACTGACTGTAAACCGTACAAACGAAGACTTCACTTCCAATCCTGCTCGCACCATAGGTTGTTTCTGCCGGATTCGTGAAGCGGTTATGAGACTTTGTGCCGATATAGTAAGTTTATCGACGTTCTTTATATAAGTCCTCGATACCTGAGTATAGACCTCCTGCACTCCTTATAGAACCCCTCTGCACTCTTATAGGACTCTCTTGCACTCCTTATAGGGCTCCCTCTTGCGCTCCTTATAGGACTCCTCTCGCACCCTTATAGGACTCTCTTGCACCCTTATAGGACTCCATAACATCTTAAAATTAAGCCCTTAACGCCGCCTATATGGTGTCTTCAGCGAGCCCTTACACCGAAGATGCGGCTTATCCCGAATGGTGACTGTAGAATTTGCAATAGTTTGACTCGTCTTTTGAAGTAAGATTCTTTCAATAAGATATCATCAAATAGAAACGTTACTCTTTTCACTTCTATTTTTCGTTGGGAAGTTGTAATTTTGCACCCAATAAGATTACACTAAGGAGGAAAGTTTGCATACTTTCTCTTGCGCATGAAGAATGATGTGCGATTATAAACAAATGATAGGCTATGAACATTTCGTATAATTGGCTTAAAGAATATGTCGATTTTGACCTCTCTGCAGAAGAAGTGGCTAAAGCGCTCACATCTATAGGTCTGGAGGTTGATGATATAGAAGAATTCCAAACGATAAAGGGCGGATTAAAAGGCATTGTAGTAGGCGAGGTCTTAACTTGTGAGCCTCATCCCAATTCAGACCATATGCATGTTTGCTCTGTAGATTTGGGTGAAGAAAATCCTATACAAATAGTTTGTGGAGCTGCGAATATTGCTGCCGGGCAAAAAGTGATGGTTGCAACAATCGGCACGACTCTTTACGATGGAGAAGATAGCTTTAAGATAAAGAAATCAAAGCTTCGCGGAGTTGAGAGTTTCGGTATGATTTGTGCGGAAGATGAAATAGGCGTTGGGACAGATCATAACGGAATTATAGTTCTTCCTGCTGAAGCTACGTTGGAACCCAGCTGCGAAATATTACGAATTAGAGTCTGACTATATTATAGGTGTAGATATTACGCCTAATCGTTCAGATGCGTGTTCACACTATGGAGTTGCTAGAGATTTATATGCTTGGCTAGTTAGAAATGGTCATAAGACAGCTCTTCATCGACAAGATGTTGCTGCTTTCTCGGTAGATAACAAGGACCTTGATATAGACATTCAAATAGACGCACCGGAAGGCTGCCCTCGTTATTGTGCGGTGACGCTGTCCGATTGCGAGGTGAAAGAAAGCCCTACGTGGTTGAAGAACCGATTATTATCTATTGGCGTTAGGCCAATTAATAATATAGTCGACATAACCAACTACGTAATGTTTGCTTATGGGCAGCCGCTTCATTGTTTCGATGCTGATATGGTCAAAGGCAATAAAGTTATTGTGCGGACTTGCACAGACGGCGAACCATTTGTTACCCTTGATGGCGAAGAGCATAAATTAGATGGCAAGGATTTAGCCATTTGCAATGCGGAAGAACCTATGTGCATTGCGGGAATCTTGGGAGGAAAAGGTTCTGGTACTTATGAGACGACGAAGAACATCTTGTTTGAAAGTGCCTACTTTTAATCCAACTTGATCCGTAAAAGTGCCCGTCATCACGGCATCAGTACAGATGCCAGTTTCGCTTTTGAGCGTGGTATAGATCCGGAAGGGCAGATTACGCGCTGAAGGTTGCGCTGATGTTGGCGAAAGAGTTGTCTGGAGGTAAGATTTCTAGGAGATTAAAGAAGTTAATCCCATCAAGCAACCTTTCTCATTTCACCGTTGATTTGACCTACCAATATATACACGAGGTAATCGGAATAGAAATTCCTGTTGATGTTATCAGGAGATTGTTACCTCTTGAAATGAAGATTGCGGAAGAGACAGAACGTGGACTGCAACTTCTTGTTCCTTCTTATAGAGTAGATGTACAGCGTCCCTGCGATGTAGTCGAAGATATTTTACGTATTTACGGTTACAACAATGTCGGCCTGCCCAAGCAAAATGAATACTTGCCTAACAATCTAGGGTGAAGAAGACCGCTCCTACAAATTGCAAAATTTGATTTCGAGCAATTGGTTGGACAGGGCTTTTAATGAAATTATGAATAACCTTTGACGAAAGAGAGTTATTATACTGAATTAAATGCCTATCAAAAAGAGCATCTTGTTCACATAATGAATCCCTTAAGTGGAGATTTGAATGTGCTCAGGCAGACGCTGCTTTTTGGTGGAATGGAATCCATTACTCGTAATGTAAATCGCAAGACCTCCAACCTAAGGTTTTTTGAAATAGGCAAATGCTATCGCGTTGATGCTAAATTGCAAAATGCAGAAGGTAAAGACGAAGAGCAAACTGCTAAAACAGTAAACCGCTATTCGGAGTCATATCATTTAGGCTTGTGGATTACCGGAAAACGTGTCGAAAACAATTGGGCGCATCCAAATGAAGAGTCCAGCGTATTTGAATTAAAAGGCTACGTACAAGACATTCTAGTTCGATTAGGCCTTTCTTTTAAAGGGCTCAAGACGGAAGAATCAGATAATAACCTTTTCAGCAAAGGACTCGTCTTAAAAGACAGGAACGATAAAGTCCTATTAGAATTTGGTGTGGTAGCTCGCCGCATTAATGCTTTATTCGACTTAGACCAAGACGTATATTTTGCCGATTTGCATTGGGAGGAGTTGATGCGTAAGACGGCAAAAAATAAGGTGGAGTTTGTAGAAATAGCCAAATATCCATCCGTAAGTCGCGACTTGGCCTTATTGGTTGATAAAACCGTGAAATTTGCAGAGATTGAACGGATTGCATTTGAGGCAGAGCGGAAATTGCTCAAATCAGTTACGCTTTTTGACGTGTATGAAGGGAAAAATTTGGGGGCTGATAAGAAAAGCTATGCTGTCAACTTTACGCTCCAAGATGAGAATAAGACTTTGAATGATAAGCAAACGGAAGCTGTCATGAACAAGATTATTCAGCAACTTCAGAAGCAGTTAAACGCTACATTGAGATAACAGATAACAAACAAACATCGAAATATAAAATTATGGGAAGAGCTTTTGAGTATAGAAAGGCCGCCAAATTAAAACGCTGGGGGCATATGGCGCGAGCTTTTACAAAGATCGGAAAACAAACTAGCCATAGCTGTTAAAGCGGGAGGTCCGGAACCTGAAAAACAACCCGACGCTTCGCGCCATCATAGCCAATGCGAAGCGCGAGAACATGCCCGAGCGATAATATCGAGCGCGCACAAAGAATGCATCCGGCAAAGATCAAAGCGACTATAAGCCGATGACTTATGAAGGATATGGACCTCATGGTGTTGCTGTCTTTGTTGATACGTTGACGGATAACACTACGCGAACCGTCGGCGACGTTCGCAGCGTCTTTAATAAGTTTGGTGGCAACCTCGGAACTATGGGCTCGCTCGCTTTCTTGTTCGACCACAAGTGCGTGTTTTCTTTTCAAGAAGAAAGATGGCTTAGATATGGATGAACTCCATCCTCGATCTGATCGATTATGCGTGTAGAAGACGAATACGATATCGATGATGAAGAGGATAGTATTACGATTTATGGCGACCCCAAAAAGTTTTGGTGAGATCCAGAAACATTTAGAAGAAAACGATTTTGAGGTTGTAGGTGCTGAGTTCACTTACATTCCCAACGATCTTAAGGACGTAACGCCCGAACAGCGTGAATCCATTGATAAAATGGTGGAGAAATTAGAAGAGTTTGACGATGTGCAAACCGTCTACACGAACATGGAAAACCGGAAGAAGCTTTAATTAAGGAGCTTTTTCTTTATTATTGAGCGAAGTCTCATATCTTACTGCGCATAATCCTTAGGCATAAGTGTTGTTTGGAAAACGATATTGCCAGTCTCTTTTGAGCGATATTTATAGGCGAAGATAATCTCCTTTTCTATACAATATTTCCATTTAGGATCGTCTTGTAATTCTTTTCCAGAAGCGCTTGTTGCAAGGTCGATTGCTGCTTTTGCATGATCTCCTGTGCTTGTGGCGTATCTAAGCTCCCACTTAGCGTAAACCAGCGTGTGAAAGTGCGTGTCGAAATGTCGTAAGTCGTGCTGTCCAACACGGTTTCCTCTTGCACTTGTTGCGGGCAATGTTGTGCTGAATACTCTTTTGCTTCACGATGTAAACGTTTATCGAAGTTTTCTTGACAGCTTACAAAGGCCAATAATAGTAATAAGGGGCATAACTTCATCATAATGGGCGAAGATAGTGATAAATTTCTGCGCAATGAACCATTCCTCACATAAATAAACTTTATCTTTACCCGCTATGCGAATCCTCCTGATCGGCGATTATAGTAATGTGCACGCAACTCTTCTAAAAGGTCTGCGCGAGTTTGGGCATGACGTAGTCCTTGCTTCTGATGGCGATGGCTGGAAGAACTATCCGCGCGATGTCGACTTGAAGCGCCCATCTTTAGGAAAGTTTTCCTCCCTTCTTTATTACGGAAAATTGTGGCGTACGTTTCGCAAATTTCGCAACTACGATGTCGTTCAAATCATCAACCCCGTCTTTTTGCCCTTGAAAGCTGAGCGCATTTATCCCTTTTATCGCTATTTGCGGCGCCATAATAAGAAGGTCTTCATGGGGGCTTTTGGTATGGACCATTATGTGAAACCGGCTTTAGATGGCCATACTTTTCGGTATAGTGACTTCAATTTTGGTCCACAATTGCGCCAAAATCCGGATAATACGGCTTTGGGTTCGGGATTGGTTGGTCAGCGAAAAAGCGCCGATTAAACCAATATGAGCAGCCGATTGCGATGGGATTATTGCTGTTTATATGAATATTACGTGTCTTATGTGGCAACTTATGCCGACAAACCAAAAATTTATCCTTTTCCCATTCAGCTTTCTGAAAAGAAAGCTATCGATATCCACGATAGTGCGCTTTTTCATCGGCATACAGAAAGAGCGTTCAGCCTATAAAGGCACAGATATAATGCTTGAAGCCTTGTCGCGTTTGGCTAATGACCATCCGGAACTTGTCGAAGTCGTAAAGTAGAATCCGTGCCCTTTAAGCAGTACGTGAAGCTCTTAAGTGGCAGCGATGTCTTGCTGGATCAGCTTTTGATAGTTATACGCCCGCGATGAACGCCTTGCGGGCTATGGCGCAAGGAATTGCGATCGTTGGAGGAGGAGAACCCGAAAACTATGAAATATTAGGCGACAAAGACCTTTTTCCAATTGTAAACGTACTACCCAACGAGGCTGATGTTTGATGAGAAGTTAAAAGCTTTTGATACAAGATAAGTCATCTTTGATACAGCGCAGAAAGGATAGCTATACCTATATAGAGCGTTACGATGATTATCGCAAGTAGCAGCAATTATTTGGACCTGGAGTCGGTGAGAATAGAAATTTGCAAGCAACTGTCTTGATCGAGTTTTGCTATGACACCAAATGCGCCGCCTTTTCTTTTATTAAATGCTAAAGATCGGTTGTACACATTTGACGCATCTCCCATAAGTTGTTCGGTAACAAATCTTTGCTTAAGCAAGCATCAGTAAAGCTACTATTGAACCCCTACTTTTCCGACGCATAGTCTGCCTTTTACAGACGAACTCCTTTTTCGCATTGTACTATCGTGAGCGTACGAGCTCTTTTTCTCACGATGATACAAACGTACGCTCGTGATGGTACATGACTTTGTTATCGCGATAAAAAGAGGAAAAGATGAGGAGTCCCGCGCAAATTGGCTATTCGGCGTTAAAAATCAGATGAATAGCTAGATGCTTTTTGGCTTTCGCACCGGTTGCCTAGCTGCCTGCTAATCTTTTTGCTTTAAGAAGCTTGCAGATCTGGGCTTGATACAAGTCAGACTCTGATCACCTTTCCGTCAGGTCTGCGCACAGGCTTTCCTGCCACATCGAGTTTGCTTTCATATTGCTTTGATGTACAGCATCAAAAATTTGTTCAAATTTATCCTGTAGGCCATATAGCATGACCGTGCCCAAGGCTGTGTAGATAATGTCGGCTAACTCTTTGGCCACAGCTTGCAGGCGTTCATCGTCGATAGGCCTTCCGCTCATATTCCTCCTCGAGTATTCGCTTACCTCCTTGCATGATATGCTTGCGTAGGAGGTAGGCATCGTGGGGTAGGTTGATCGTGGGCGTAGTGTTGCTGTAGACGTCAAATTTTTGGTGAAATTCTAAGACTCTTGGAGTTGCTTCTGATGATTATTAGAGATATCGTGCCTTTAGAGGTTGTTCGTTTGGGTGAATTGTGAGGAGGATTGAGCGCAAGGGGTATTCTCTTTGGTATTTTGAGAAATAAATGCAAACGTGGTAAATAGAAAGGCGACACGAGAAACTGTTTGTCGTCCCGTGTCGCCTCTTTGATGTGTTGCTTTTCATTGCGAATCGTCGCTGTTGATAAAAAGCTGTTACTTTGAGCCTTACTATCTTTATTTATGGATGCGTGTGCCAGCCCGCGCTTTGGCAATTAGACGGGAATTTTGTGTTGTCAATTTGCCCTTTGGAAAGCCCTCAGCCCTCAACGCCGATAGCATAAGCGCTCACAAAGCCATTGAATGGCCACCGCTTTGCCAGCCAATTAGTGAACCTCATCCATCGTCAGTCCGGTCGCATAGGTAATGGGGTCTTTCTTGCTATAGATGTCCTCTTTCCGGCAGCAATACCGGTCATTAGGTCGTCGTATGCCTTCTTGAGACGCGCAGTTTGTTGCTCCGTTAATTCTATTTTATCCCAAAAGCCGAAGTTAGTTTGCAAAATCTGCTTTGACAACTTCCTGCGCGAAATTTTCTTCAATGATTGGTGTAGCGTTTTTCAGGTGGCGCTGTATTCGGCCGCTTTTGTGATAGGCTGTCGATCGAGGTGCAATCTGTAGGGCCACGTCCAAGAGACAGTCCGCCTGTTTCGTGATCGGCAGAAATAACGATTAGCGTGAGTCGGGGTGTTGCTTATAAAATTCGTAGGGCAATTTGTCACATTTGTCCATATCGATTAACCCGTTGACGGGATGACGCTCGTCGTTGCCGTGGCAGGCCCAGTCAATCATACCGCCCCTCAACCATAAAGAAGAAACCATCTTTTTCTGCTTTCGTGAGAAAGCTAATGCCAGCTAGGTGATCTGCTCTAAAGAAAGATTGCCCGGCTTTGCGGTCGAGTTTGTAAGCGAATAGAATAACGAAAGGCTTTTACTATCGGTTTCCCGGCTGGAATAAAATCATCTTCTTTTGCCTGGCGGCTTTCTGCGTAAAGTCAGCATAGCCCTGAGCGATCGTAGCCGTTATTCTTTTGCTTGTTGATATAGATCCGGTTCTGAATTTTTCTTCTCTTTGTTTGCCGGCGAATGAAGTCAGAGCCGCCAAAAAGTCAAAGTCGGACGTTGTCAGTTGCTTGCCTATTTCATAATACATTTTTCGATGCTCGGCGTGGGCATAAAAAACGGCCGGTGTGGCGTGATCTACCGTTACAGAGGTCGAAATACCTACAGCCGCGCCACCATCGCTGAGCCGCTTCTGCGACACTGTAAACCGGCGTTTGGAGGTCTTTAGCACACTAATAGCGCCGTTTTTCGTTTTATGGTCGGTAGCTAAAGCTGTACCACCGGCTGCAGAGTCGGTTACACCGTTGGTAGCGGAGTAAGTCGTGACGAATGCGGCGTAAGGAAATTGCGTAAAGCATAAAGACTGAATGCCTATACGGTTTTCTAGAGCTGCCAAGTAAGTTTCTGCGCCATTGACTTGATTAACGCCCATTCCATCGCCAATGAAGTAAAAGACGTACTTGGCTTTTGGCTGCGCAAAAGCTGCAAAGTCAGTGTGAGGGAAAGAATTAATAAGTAAAACTTTTTTTCATATTATTGAATCGTGATATCCTCAATGCGATATGCTTTCTCTACGTTACTAAGTTTTTGCAGAGAAGTAATAATACGCTTAAGGTCTTGTGTGTCGTTGACCAAAAACTCTAATTTCCCTTCGAAAATCCCATCGTTTGTATCAAGCGTAATTCGCTTTAAAACATAGCTTTTCTCACTGCTTAGCGTATCGGCTATAGTGTGTAATACGCCTTGGCTGTCTACGCCACGTATATAAACAGCTGCGGGAAATTGTTGGGCTTTATGTGTGTCCCATTTTGTTGCAACAATATTATTGCCGAAGCGTGTTTTGAGCTTTGTGGCTACGGGGCAGTTGCGTAAATGTATTTCTAATGTCTTTTGTGGTGTGATATAACCTAGACATCATCGCTCGAATAGGATGGCAAATAAGCTGCCATTGTACTCTTTAGAAAGGATTTCATCGGTGATGGTCAGGATCTTTTTGTGGTTTAGTCCTTCTAAGAAGTCACTCTTCTAAGGATTTGGGGTTCAGGCGCTTTTTGTTCATAAAAGGTACATATCTGCGCCAACCGGATGTACTGGTCTTACCCAATAGCGTGTTGAGATCGCTTTCGCTCAAGGAAAGCTCATTTCCTATGGCATGGAGGAACTCGTCCTTGTTCATAGAAGCTGCGACTACTGGTCAGCTTGTCAAGATTGCTTTGTAGAAAGTTCTAGCCGGCCTTCTTTAAGAATTCTTTTTAGCTCGCTTCGCCCTCTTTGATGACCTTCTTTTCGTGTCTGAGTATTGCTTGAATTTTTTCCTCCGCTTTGGCCGTCGTGGCAAAGTTCAGCCATCTCGGCTTAGCGTGTTGCGTGTTGGAAGTTAGGATTTCAATCTGATCACCGCTTTTCAAGCGGTAGCTGAGTGACAAGCTTTATGATTAACTTTTGGCACCGAAGCAGTGAGCTCCTAAAAATGTATGGATTGAAAAGGCGAAGTCGAGAACCGTTGCATTGTTGAGCATCGTTTTGAATTTCACCTTTGAGCGTGAATACCAAGATTTCTTTGGAAAAACAGGTTTAGTTTTGATTAGTGTCTAAAAGGTCTACATGTGTCCGGCTGAGGATCATCTAAGATCTCTTTGATAGAATCGCCATTTATCCAACTCAGCTTTCATCGTGCTCTGCCTTTTGTCTTTATATTTCCAATGGCTGCAAATCTTGCTCAGCGATGTCGTCCATACGATCAGAGCGGATTTGTACTTCATCCACTTTCCATCATTACTCATAAACGTATTGTGCAGAGCTTGATAGCCATTGGCCTCGGGCGTGTTTCAACCAATCGCGAAAGCGGGTAGGGTGAGGCTTTTGTAAATCTGAGTTAGGGCACCATATATGCTGAAGCACTCATCAATTTCTTTAGAGCGATCTAAGGGGTGTATATATAATGCGAATAGCTAAAAATGTCGTAGATTTCTTTGAATACAACGTGCTTGTTTTGCATCTTGCACCAAATGGAGTATGGAGACTTGATACGTTGCAGAATAGCATACTTGAAACCCATTTTGTCCAAAGCAGCACGAATCGACCAACGAAGCTATCGAAAATTGTCTCGCTCTTCTTGCGTATTGGCAAGAAGTTGGGTGATCTTTTCGTATTCTTCAGGTAGTTCGTAGCGAAAGCTGAGATCTTCAAGTTCAGTCTTAATCTTATTCAGTCCCAAAACGATCAGCCAAAGGCATATATAGTAATGTCTCTCTGCAATTTTTATATTGCCTACTTTTTAGCCATAGAAGCCAAAGTTCGATAGTGTAGGAGGCGGTCCGATATCTTAATGAGTATGACGCGAATATCGTCACCATTGTTAGTAGCAACTTTGAAGGTTTCGGCTTGTAGAGAGTCGCGGTCTCCAAATACGCCACGATTGATTTTCGTGAGTCCTTCAACAATGTCTGCAACTTTCGGCCCAAAATAGATTGGCTATGTCTTCGTTTGTGTGAAGTGGTACTTCTTCTACGTCGTGCAGAAGAGCTGCGCAAACAGAGGTTGAGCCTAACCCTATCTCTTCTGCAAGCAATTTGAGCTACAGCAATGGGGTGGAGAATGTAAGGCTCCCCTGAAAGCCTACGTACGCCTTTGTGAGCTTGTTTTGCAAAGTTGAACGCTTTAGTTATGATTTCCACTTTCTTTCTGTGGCTCGTAGCTAAATAGGTGTCCAACAAATGCTGAAAGGCGGCTTGTATAATGTCCTCGTCTTTTGCTCTTGAGGCGTTAATGTGAGATGTCGATCGTCCATAATTTATTCTCCTTTGAAATGAGGGTTGACTACTTCGTTAACGACGTTTCTTTTCCTTCTTGCTATTTTTGTTGTTGTGCTTTGAGGGTTTTGCCTCATTTTTCTAGAGGGTTTCTTCTTAGAATCTTTGGCATGTTTCTTTGAAGAAGGCTTCTTTTTATCTCTTTTGGATTTTGAGTCTTTATGTCTTGTTTTTTCTTTTAGCCGTTCTTTTTACTGAGGTGTCGGCCATTGCTCTTGCTCTTGCTATACCTTGTAAAGGTGCTACTGTATTGTGTCTCTCAACAGGTATTTGTTTCGTCAACAGCTACTTCATAGCGTTTTTTGATACAGCTCTGTCTTATAGTTGTATATGGAGTCACCTAAAATCTAAGAAATAATTTAATTCTTTTTGAGGAAGATCATAATGAACTTGGCTTTGAATAGCCTGGAATGATGTCTGTTTTGTATTGCGGATTTAATGTGCGGATAAGGCAGCATCTATATTACATAGTTCTACGACCCTGCTGTATGTTTAAATCCTTTGTGATCATTACCGTATCCGTTACAATGGGATACTTTGTCTTCATTGGGCAAATATTATGGTCGCAGTAGTAATTCATAATGTGTTAGCCGCGATAAAAGCCGGCACATAGCGCGTGTCTCTTTAGGGAAGGCGTAGGGATATATTTTCCAACAGTCGCGCTCTCCTTTACTGCGATGAATTGCTTTTGTTTATCTGACCGGGGCCACAGTTGTAGGCTGCAATTACTAAATTCCAATCTTTGTAGATCTTGTAAAGGTCTCAAACATCTTGCCGCAGCCCCAAGTTGATTTATATGGATCACAACGCTCGTCAATCAAACTATTTACTCCAAATCATAGCGTTTAGCTGTAGGAAGCATAAACTGCCATAGGCCGGTTGCGCCAACACGACTTTTTGCCGTAGGGTTGAGAGCAGACTCAATGACAGGAAGATATTTTAGTTCTAAGGGGAGGTTGTATGATCTAATGCTTCTTCAAAGAGAGGCATATAAAATTGCCAGCTCCCAACATAATTCGAGACGGAACGTCGCACCTGTTACTATATTGATCGATAAATTCTTGCACAACCTGATTGTAGGCATTTCCATTACAGTCAAGAGGCGTCTCAATCGATCCTGATATATATCAACAGAGTATGTTGGGTTAAAATTCGACTCTTCAGGTTGTATCCGGATATAGATAATTCTTATTTTGCCATTGACGCAATATGAGTCTTCCGCAAAAGTCACTACTCTTCTGGGAAGGTCAAATTCCTCATCTGAATTTGTGATAGAGTCGTGGACTGTTATTATATCCAGTCGATGTTTGAGTGCAAAAAGTAGGTTCCTACTATACAAGCTGTGATGGCGAAAGTCTTTATATTCATATTAATGATAGTGATTCTTAAAAAGACAAACCACAACCTACTCCAAATGCAGATTGTGTTCGAAAGTTTTGAGTGTTACTGATAATGTGGGGAGCTATACGCAAGCTTCAAATCTTTGATATGTCAAAGACGGAGAGCTGAGCGTC
>BNJU01001160.1_pt1 | contig 111062 bp, 168 predicted proteins | sample 8539281 | NCBI WGS metagenome assembly BNJU01 (sample SAMD00202456, study PRJDB9452) | human saliva metagenome | isolation source: human saliva | place: Japan
CTCCGCTTTGCGCAGCCGGTGCTCACCTCGTGCGCTGGGAGGCAGATGCCCGCATGGGAGGCGCTCCACGTAGCGAAAACGCATCCCCGCGCATCTGCTTCCGCCCGACTGACCGCTGCTGCGGGATTAAGTGCACGAGACAACGATACAAAAACACCCTACGGTGCATCGCGCCATAAGGGTGTGCTACAGAGTGCGTCAGCCGCCCCTCCGCCATCGTATAGCAGACATCCGCGTACGATGCCGCCTCGCGCTCATGTGTGACGAGGAGGACGGCCGTACCTGCGTCGGCGGTCTCGCGCACGAGCTCAAGCACGCGCCGTGTATTCTCCGCATCGAGGTCGCCCGTCGGCTCATCGAGGAGCAAAATCTGCGGCGTGCCGGCAAGGGCGCGTGCGATCATCATGCGGCGCAGCTCCCCGCCCGAGAGCTCCGACGGATAGACATGCGCGAGGGATGCGATGCCGAGCTGCTCCATCAGAGCATCCGCATGTGCGGATACGTCCTGTTCCCCTGCCATAGAGAAGCGCCGAGAGGAGAACATTCTCCCGCACCGTCAGCGCGCGGAGCGACATCAGCTGCTGCGGCACAATGCCGAGACCAGCGCTGCGCAGCTCCGCACGCGCATCCTCGGGCAGCGCATAGAGATCCGTCGCCCCCACGAACACCTTTCCCGTCACGGGCGGCAGGAGTCCGCCCAAGATATGCAGCAGCGTACTCTTGCCGCTGCCCGAACGCCCCATCACTGCGGTCACCGTACCGGAGGAAAGGCACAGATCCGTCTCCGCCACAGCGACAATGTATCCCTCCCGCGCACTGTCGCGCAGGAAATCCTGACTGATGTTCTCCGCCCGCAGCTCCATCATCCATCCTCCCGCAGCAGTCTACTGATCGGTGCCGTACATACGCGCCCCACCGTCCATGCCGCCGCCAGCATCCCCGACAGCGTCGCCATGAGGAGCGTGTTCACCGCCAGCAGCAGAATCGTCCCGCCGTCGGGGAGAATATAGGGTCGCATCAGTCCCGCCTTCATGAGCCCCGCAAAGGGCACAATGATCAATGCACCGAGTGCAACCCCCGCCGCAGCACCTGCCGCCGAGGAGAGTGCCGCCTCCGTCAGCATCATGCGCGTCAAGAATCCGCGTGCTGCCCCCGCGATGCGCAGCATCAGATACTCACGCCGCCGCTCGCGTGCCGACAGGTGAAAGGCGATGCCGAGAACGACGACGGCGATCACCCAGACCACTGCGATGAGTCCGCCGATCATCTCCAAGATGCCGCCCAGTCCCTGCTCTACCGCATGCACCATGCCGTGCGCAGGACGCGCCGTGAGCGCGGGATATGCCGCATTGACCGCCTCTGCCACCCCCTCGGGCGAAAAACCATCCGCCGTCCGTATCATCACGGCAGAGATCGCATCCTCCGTCGGCACGCCCTGAAATACATCAAAGCCGCTCTTCGCCGCATTTGCCATCATCGCGCGGATCGTCTCCATATTCGTATAGACCGCCGTATCCATCCCCGTTCCCGTCGGTGTGAGTCGCCCCACGACGCGGCAGGGCAGATCGTAGAACGTCAGCATCCCGTCCGCAGGGACGGAAATGCCGCTGCCGACGAGAATATCGCCATAGCCGACCGTACCGCCATAGCTCTCGCGGATCCACGGCTGGATGGTCTGATCCGAGGCAGGGTCAAAGCCGATCAGCTGCACCGCCACAGAGCAGCAGCCCGCATGTGCCGAGGCAAGGAAGAACTGCGGCGTCGCGTGCGCCACCCCCGCCATGCCGCGCAGATCGGAGAGATAGTGCTCCTCCATATAGAACTGCGCAGGAACGCCCTGCACAAGGATCCCCTCCAGTGAACCCGCGCCCTCTGCCGCCTTCGGCAGGACGACGACATCCGCACCGAGACGCTGCTGAACTGAATCAGTCCGCCCTGCAGACCGAGCAGCATCTCCGCGCCGCCGAAGATCACGAGGGCAAGCATCCCCGTCAGCACGGCGAGCGTCACGGAGCGTGCCATATTCCTGCGGCAGGTGCGCAGGGCGAGCGTCACGGCAAATTTCATCCGTGCTCCTCCTTTCGATGCTGCCATAGATACACGGCAGAAAGAACGATATTCAGCACGGCAATCACCGTAACCGCAGGCTGCATCACTACGTGACAGCGCATCGTCTCCATCATGCAGAGCGGAATGAGCCGCCCCGGCAGAACAATGATCAGAAAGGACACCGGAATCATCGCAAAGACCAGCCCCTCCTTCATCCCCGTACGCAGCGGCAGGAGGTGGAGCAGCGACATGACGAGCATAACGGCGGCAATCCCCAAGAGCGCCTCACCCGCCCAGTGACAGGTCATCCACTTTCCATCCTCATGCGGTGCACACGGTGCAAAGATCGTCTGTATGCCGACGAAGAATATGGCATTCAGCACAATCTGCAGAAGCGGGCACACGCCAATTCTCTTTTTCGCTGCTCATGATTATTCTCCCTTATCTGTTATTCCATCTATCCTACCAGAGATGATAAAAAGTTTCAATAAAAAAACTGCCCCGCAGGGCAGCTCCTCAATCTTCAAATGGCAGGGGTAGCTGGACTCGAACCAACGCATGCGGGATTCAGAATCCCGTGCCTTACCAACTTGGCGATACCCCTATGTCGCTCTCTCAGCAACATAGCGAATTATAGCGGAAGATGAAAACATTGTCAAGAAATTTTTCTGCTCCTCTTCTGCCTCTTCCTTCTCCAGTGCAAGCACCGCCTGCACGAGAATTGCGCACCCAGACGCTTCTTCTGAATCGCGCAGCCAACCTCGTAGGGATGGCGAATGTCCCCATGAAAGAGATCGGCGTTGGCATGACAGCCGCCGCTGCAGTAGAACCGCGCCCAGCAGTCGCGGCAGAGCGGCTTGTTCAGCACATGCGAGTTGCGGAAGTACGTCGGCAGCTCCATGCCTCAACGCCCGTAAAGACCGAGCCGAGACGATAGCCCTCACGCCCCACGAACTGATGGCACGGGTAGAGATCGCCGTTCTCTGCGACGGCGTAGTACTCATGCCCCCGCGCCGCAGCCCGCGAGACGCTTTTGCCACGCACGGGCCCATGGTTGAGATCCATGTTGAAGTGGAAGAAGAAGAACCCTTCCCCGCACGCACGCGGTCGAGATAGGTCTGCGTCAGGCGGTCATACTCGCATAGATGCGCGGCAGATCCTCCTCCGTAAAGCCGAGCGGGACTGTCCTTCAGCACGACCGGCTCCATCGAGAGGATGTCAAAGCCCGCCGCATTCATAGCAAGCACATCCTTCGTGAAGTCGAGATTCTCGTGCGTATACGTCCCGCGCAGGTAGTAGTCGTTGCCGCCGCGCGCATCGACGAGCTTCTTAAAATTTCGCATGACCACATCGTACGTTCCATGTCCGCCCGCATCGGGACGCATCGCATCGTGCACCTGCGCCGTCCGTCCGCCGAGAGCACGACAGAGATATGGTTGTCGTTCAGCCACGCGATATTCTTGTCGGAGAGCAGCATCCCGTTCGTCGTGAGCGTCAGTTTGAACTCCTTGCCCGTCTCCTGCTCACGCTGACGCACGTACTCCGTCACCGCCTTCACCGTACTCAGATTCATCAGCGGCTCGCCGCCGAAGAAATCAATCTCACAGTGCTTGCGCGGACCACAGCCGTCAATGATAAAATCGACCGCCGCACGTCCCACCTCGGGCGACATCACCGCACGGTGCCCGCCATAGCTGCCGCCGTCGCCGAAACAATACTTGCATCGCAGATTGCAGTCCTGTGCCACCATCAGACACAGGGATTTCACCAATCCGCGCGACTTGAAGGTCGGCGGCACATCAATATCGGGGGCAAAGAGCGCCCCTGCCGCCATCAGCTCGTGCAGCTCGCCGAGTGCCTCGCGCAGATCCCCCTCAGGATAACGCCCCCTGAGACGTGCCACGACCGCCTCATCGTTCGTCCCGTCGAAGTCATCCATCATATCGTAAATCATCTCGTCGATCACGTGAACCGCACCGCTGTTCACATCGACGAGAATGTGCATACCGTTCTGCTTGAACTTATGCGTTCGGACTTTCATTTGTTCTCCTTTGTACTATAAGTCAAATGTTACAGATGTAAGGAAGCCGACGCCTTGCGTCACTCCAAAGCAAACCCCTAGTGAAGCAAGTGAGTAAAGTGTGCGACTCGCCCCCGGCGTACTTCTTCCGTTCAAGCGTAGCGCGTTTAAGAAGTGCGCCGGTATTTAGGCGAACGAGCACACGATCACTTGCGGAACGAGGTGTTTGCGTGGAGTGTGCAACGTATGCGTCTCCATAACATTTGCCACAGTCACAACATAGAAAAAGCCCCTCTCGCAAACGAGAAGGGCTGTGCCGATTTCCCCGTCTTACTTCGCGCAGGGCTGATTGCCCACCGTGCAGGAAGTCTTGCAGGCAGACTGGCAGGATGCCTGGCATTCGCCGCAGCCGCCCGTGTAGAGCGTGGACTGCATCGTCGGCTTGTTGACCGTCTTGATGTGCTTCATCCTTCATACCTCCTCAATCCATCGTTCTGAATTTATTCTATCGCATCATTCTTTATTATGCAAGCAGTTTTTATGTTCCTGCCCACTCCGCATCCACGCGCTGAATATCCGCACCGAGCGCCACGAGCTTTTGCCACGAGATCATCGTACCCGCGGTCGATGTGATGGATGTAGCCGACGCGCGTCTCATCCGGCGCCACGAGCCCCGCGAGCACCATCGCCGCACCCGCGCGCAGATCCGTCGCCCGCACAGGTGCGCCGCTAAGGAGAGCACCACCCTCGACCGTCGCCGTCCGTCCGTCCACACGGATCCGAGCCCCCATGCGCACGAGCTCATCGACGTGCATAAAGCGGTTCTCGAACACCGTCTCCGTCACGACACTCGTCCCTCGGCGATGGCAAGCATTGCCATGAACTGCGCCTGCATATCCGTCGGAAAAGCCGGGATAGGGCATCGTCTTGAGATCAATCGCCTTCATCGGGCGGTCGGCAGAGACGCGCACCCCTGCAATATCCTCCTCGATCTGTGCGCCCGCTTCCTTCAGCTTCGCAATGACAGGCTTCAGATGCTCGCTGATCGCGTTCTCGATGAACACATCACCGCGCGTCATCGCCGCCGCGACCATGTACGTCCCCGCCTCGATGCGGTCGGGGATGATCGTATAGTCCGCCGCGCGCAGCTCCGGCACGCCATCGATCTTGATGCGGTTCGTTCCCGCACCGCGGATGCGCGCCCCCATCACATTGAGGTAGTTCGCGAGATCGACAATCTCCGGCTCGAGGGCAGGATTCTCAAGAATCGTCTGCCCTTCGGCGCAGGACGCCGCCATCATCACATTCTCCGTCGCCCCGACACTCGGGAAATCGAAGTAGATGCGTGCCCCCTTGAGCCCGTGCGGCGCACGCGCGTGAATCGCGCCCTGCGTGATCTCGATCTCCGCCCCGAGTGCCTCAAAGCCCTTGAGATGCAGATCGATCGGGCGCGTCCCAATGGCACAGCCGCCCGGCAGCGAGATTTCCGCATGACCCTCGCGCGCGAGCAAGGGACCCATGATGAGAAATGACGCGCGCATCTTGCGGACGAGGTCGTAGGGGCTGCGACCGTCGCAATATGTGCCGCATCAATGACCAGACGATGCTCCGATGCCGTGTAGTCCGCCGTCACGCCGAGGGCACGCAGCACCGCCGTAATCGTATAGACATCTTCGAGTGCAGGCACCTCATCCAGCACACTTTTTCCGTTTGTACCGAGCAGTGCCGCCGCGATAATGGGCAGCACCGCATTCTTCGCCCCGCCGATCTTCACATGGCCGCGCAGGGGATGCCCTCCATGAATGACCAGTTGTTCCATTCGTCCTTATTCCTCAACCTTCAGCGTCGCGTGGATCACGTTCTCGATCACATACGGCGCATAGAATTTCTGCGTTCGTCCTTTTCTTCGGATCGCCGAGCAGCGTCACGCGCTTCGGCTCCTCGCGCTCTGCCGCGCGTGCCGACGCCTTTGCCGCCGCGCGCATGCGCTTCTTCATTTCCTTTTCGGAGCTCGGCGCGGCGCTGCTCCGGGCGCGATGATGATCTCATTATTCTGCCCCTGAGCGGCAAGATCGTCCAGCTTCTCCGCCGTCGACTTGAACTTCTCCTCGTCGTCGGGGATCTCGAGCCCCGCCTGCGCAAGGAGTGCCAAGGGTTCACGGGACAAAGCCGCCGCCGCGGATATCGAGGTTCAGCGTCCCCGCCGGCTGCGCTTTCGGCACGCGATAGGGGATCGACAGCGTCTCCTCCGGCTTTGCGGTAGGCGGATCTTCGTCTTGAACGTCACCGTGTCGCCCGGCTTTACCACCAGCTTGTCCGGCACCGCCGAGACCAGAACGGCCGTCTGACGTCCGCCCGTGAGCTCCACATCCACATCGAGATCGAGAATATCGGACTCCTCCTGCGGATTCGTCACGATCATATTCATTGCCTGCAGCAGCTCCGTCACGGCGACCTGCCCGACATCTGCCGCGCTGTAGTACATATTGCGCCGCTCAAAGACGCCGCTGTCCACGGCATTCGTACGGATGGCAAAGCGGATGCGCGCCGTGCTGCTGCCGAGGGAATCCGACACGCGGCTCATTGCCGCATAGGCGATACCGCCCGAGAGCACGGGCAGGAAATCCTCATCGTAGGCAATCTGTGCACCGAAGGTCTCCTCCGTGCCGAGCGCATCATCCTTCACGTGAATGCGAATCGGAACAGCGGTGGGGAACGTCCCGAGAATCCCCGCAACGCCCGTCTCGCGATCCTGATTGATGCGGCCGATCACACTGCCGATGTTCGCGATCTTCACGCCGTTGCTCTGCCCTGCGATCGTCCCGACCACATCGGCGTCCGTCATGAAGTAGTTCACGTTGCCCTTGTGCATAAAGGAGTGACCGAATGCCAGCACCTTTTTGCCGTCCACCGCCGTCACCGTTCCCGTCGCTCCGATGCTGAAGTCGCCGTAGACAATGGCGACCCCAACGGGCTGACCGCCCGCAAGAGCGGCATCATAGCGCGTGGGGAGGGGCGTATTGGCACTGACCGTTCCCAGCGGAAGGAAGGTACTGCCTGCGGGCATATTGTTCTCTAGATAGCGCAGCCCCGCCGAGCCAAAACCGCTCACAAAGAAGGCCGACTTCTCCTCGGCATCGTGCGCTTTCTTTCTTTTCTGCGGAAGATGACGCGACGGGCCCTGTCGACGATTTCTCACCTTTGTCCGCGCTCTGCACAACATCAGCGGCCGTGTCATGCGTGTCGTCCGCAGCCTTCTGCGCCTCTCGCTTCACCCGCATGATCTGCGGGCACTTCCTCTGCCTTTTTTTCTCCGCGCAGGGCGGCGAGCGTATCACGCCACTCCGCCTCACGCTCGGCGCGTGTCATTTTCTCAACTTTTTTCTCGCGCTCGCGCAGTTCGTCCTTTTCCTTTGCCTTCTTGCGCTCCTCAACGGCGCGCACGACGTCCACCGTGTCGATGCGCGTCTTATTCTTCGTATCGGGCATCGACCAGAGCGGAATCATGTCCTCAATCGGTGTGATGAAAAAGGTATAGGGGCTGAGATCCTTCAGCCCCGCTGCAAGCGCTCCTACGAGACGACCGTCCACATAGATCGGACTGCCGCTCATCCCCTGCAGGACACCGCCGACGTGCTCGATGAAAATTGCCGCTCGTCCGCGCCATAATCATCCGCTGAGAGCCCTTGCCCGCCCTCCATCTGACCGACGATCTCCACGGGGAACGTGCGCACCTCGCCCGTCGTGTCGAGCACGGTATACGCCGTTCCCTGCATCCCCTCCGTCACCTCATTGTACGGGAGAATCGGAGGCATCGCAAAGGACGGCGGTGCATAGAATTGTACCGCCAGCGCAAAAAGAGATGCCGCCGCAAGGCGCTTCCAGTTATATCGCAAAATGTCACCTCAAAATATAATACCCGTCATGTTATCTGCCCTATTGTAGCATACACAGAGAGATTTCGCTAGTGTTTTCGCGTGCATCCACAGCAGGACTGCGCACAATAGAAAAGAGCCGCTGCACGAAGACCGAACCATCTTCGTGCCGCAGCTCTCTTTCATACACCTTATAGTTTGAAGCGCTCCACCTCGCGCTGGAGGTCGGTCGCGATCTCTGCGAGTCCCTCGCTCGCCTTCGCGATATCCTCAAGCGCATTCGATCTGTGTCTCCACCGACGCGCTGCCCTCTTCGGTCGTCGCGGCATTCTCCTCGGCGAGTGCGGAGAGGTTCTGCACCACATCCGAGATGGATGCGTGCTTCTCGCCCATCGTCTTTGCCGATGCGTTCAGCTTCTTGACAACGTCGCCCGTCTCCTCGACCGCCCTCAGAGATACGGTCGAAGCACTCTTCGTGCTCTCGAGTCCCTGATGCGACTCCGAGGCGAGCTTCGTCGATACGTGCATCGTGTCCACCGCCTGCTGGCTCTTCGTCTTCAGGTCATGGATGATGCCGCGGATGTCGTCCGTAAAGCTCGAGCTCTGCTCGGCGAGCTTGCGGATCTCCTCTGCCACAACGGCGAAACCCGCGTCCCGCATCGCCCGCACGCGCCGCCTCGATCGCGGCGTTGAGTGCGAGGAGGTTCGTCTGGTCGGCGATGCTCTGGATCATCGTACTGGACTCGTCGATCTTGTCCGCGCCCTGATTCGTCTCCTCGACGACCTTGGCAACCTCCTCGGTTGCCTTGAACATCTCCTCGGCGCGACCGAGCAGATCGTTCAGGATCTCCGATCCCTCCGCCTTGCGGTCGCTGATCTTCTGCGTCGTCTCGTTGAGGACGCCGACGATGCGCTCCGTCTCCCTGCTCGATACGCAGCACTTCACTCAGATGATCGGCCGCCTTCTGCGTATCCTCCGCCTGACTCGTCGCCCCTCGGCGATGTTCTGGATCGCCTTCGAGACCTCCTCGGAGCTGTGCGCCGTCGTCTGCGTGGTCGCCGTCAGTTCCTCACTCGTCGCCGCCACGGATTCCGAGGAGGCGTTGATCTTGCCCATCGTTGCACGCAGATTGTTGGCGAGCTCGGCGAGATCCTCGGATCATCCCGCCAACCTCATCCTCTCTGCTCGATGTGCTCACGCACCCGAACATTTGCCGGGATTGTCCGCACGCAGATCGAGGTGGGCAAAGTTCTGTACCACGCCCTGCAGATCGCCCATCGGCGTGGAAATCCGACGGTTGACAAAGACGATCAGTCCCACGGCCAGCAGGACAACGCCAACGACAGCAATAGCAACGAGAATATAGATCATGTGGTACGCATCAGCGGTGAACTCGTCATAGCTCGTCGCTGCGCACATTCCCCACTGCTGCGAAACACCGTCAAACGAGATCGGCGCATAGACATAGAGTGTATCCTTGCCGGAGGAGGGAGAAACCTTTTCCTGCGCGAAGGGAGCCTCCGCCGTCCCCTTCGCGACATCCTCCGCCTTCAGCCCCATCGCCTCCAGGATGTTCTTCATCACCGCGCCTTCGTCCCGCCCGTGGGCGACCATCAGACCCGGACTGGGAGAACAGGATGTAGAACTGATCTTCCGAGCTGATGCCCTGCAGATCTGACTGGAAACCGCCCATATTGATGTCAAAGAGCAGTGTGCCGAGGAACTGACCGTTCACCATGATGGGGCGCGAAATCGCCGCCGCCATCATTTTCCTGCCATCGGACGATGTAAAGGTATAGGGATCGGTCAGCATCGTCTTATGCGACTTCTCCACGTTCGTGTACCAGCCCGCCGTCTCATAGCCATTGAGCGGGATTACCTTGTCCGCCATGGCGTACGGGATGAGGCGTCCGGACGCATCCGAGTACTCTGTATTCGCCATCTCCGCATCCCTGCCGTCAAAGGCGTTCGGAGCAAAGCACGCCCCTGCACCGAGCAGCTCGGGACTTGCCTCCATCGTATCGCGCAGCACCTGCACGACCGCCTCGCGGCTGCGCGCCTCGGGCGATGCCTGCAGGATCTGCTGAATCTTTACCTCGGCAAGTGCCGATGCCTGATACGCCTTTTGCATAACGCGTTTGAACAGACGCGGCAATCTTCCCCAGTTCGTTAAAGCGCTCCGTCTTCTCCTCATCCTCAAGCGCATCAAAGGTCATCTTTCCCACAATGCCAAGGACAATCCCCATCACAATGACAATACTGACCACCACAATGCAGTTGATCTGAAAGCCGATCCCCCGCCCCTGTGCGCCGCGCTGCGGCGCAGTCTCCCGTTGACATAATCTTCCCCTCTCTCCAAAACATGTTCCTGTCATTTTCCCACATATAGTTTTAGTAAGTATAGCACAGGATATCACGCCGCATAGTGTTTTTCATAAATATTTTTAATTTGATACTCTTCTTTTTTATACTCAAGCAAACTCATAAATGAGAAAACGGTCACAGAAAGGGCATTTCCTCCTGTGACCGTTCCCTGTATTACCGTTTAGAGTTTGAACCGCTCCACCTCACGCTGGAGGTCGGTCGCGATCTCTGCGAGCCCCTCGCTCGCCTGTGCGATGTCCTCAAGAGCATCTCGTCTGTGTCTCCACCGACGCACTGCCCTCTTCGGTCGTCGCAGCATTCTCCTCGGCGAGTGCGGAGAGGTTCTGCACCACATCCGAGATGGATGCGTGCTTCTCGCCCATCGTCTTTGCCGATGCGTTCAGCTTCTGACGACTTCGCCCGTCTCCTCGACCGCCCTCAGAGATGCGGTCGAAGCACTCCTTCGTGCTCTCGAGTCCCTGATGCGACTCCGAGGCGAGCTTCGTCGATACGTGCATCGTGTCCACCGCCTGCTGACTCTTCGTCTTCAGCTCGTGGATGATGCTGCGGATGTCGTCCGTAAAGCTCGAGCTCTGCTCGGCGAGCTTGCGGATCTCCTCCGCCACAACGGCGAACCCGCGTCCGGCCTCGCCGGCACGCGCCGCCTCGATGGCAGCGTTGAGCGCGAGGAGGTTCGTCTGGTCGGCGATGCTCTGGATCATCGTACTGGACTCGTCGATCTTGTCCGCGCCCTGATTCGTCTCCTCGACGACCTTGGCGACTTCCTCGGTCGCCTTGAACATCTCCTCGGCGCGACCGAGCAGATCGTTCAGGATCTCCGAGCCCTCCGCCTTGCGGTCGCTGATCTTCTGCGTCGTTTCATTGAGGACACTGACGATGTGCTCCGTCTCCTGCTCGATGCGCAGTACTTCACTGAGATGATCGGCCGCCTTCTGCGTATCCTCCGCCTGGCTCGTTGCCCCCTCGGCGATGTTCTGGATCGCCTTCGAGACCCTCCTCGAGGTGTGCGCCGTCGTCTGCGTCGTCGCCGTCAGCTCCTCGCTCGTCGCCGCCACGGACTCCGAGGAGGCGTTGATCTTGCCCATCGTTGCACGCAGATTGTTCGCGAGATCGGCGAGATCCCCCGTCATCGCGCCGATCTCATCCTCTCTGCCGAGATAGCCGCGTGCACGTACATTCGCGGGATTGTCCGCGCGCAGATCGAGGCGGGCAAAGTTCTCCACCACGCCCTGCAGATCGCTCATCGGTGTCGAGAGTCGCTTCGTAACGAAGGAGATCAGCACCGCCAGAAGCAGGAGAATCCCGATGATGCCGACCGCGATAAGAATATAGATCATGTGGTGCGCCACAGCGGTGAACACATCATAGTTCGTCGCAGAGCCGATGCCCCACTGCGCCGTAACGCCGTCAAAGGAAATCGGGGCATACACATAAAGTGTTTCGTTGCCGGTGCTTGAGGAGTCCTTACGGATCGTGAAGGGATGGTCTGCCGTGCTCTTAAAGACATCCTCGCCCTTAATGCCCGACAGCTCATAGAGATTCTTCATCACCACGCTGTCATCCCGGCCTTGAGCGACAATGCCGCCCTTCTGCCCGAAGAGGACATAGTACTGATCGTCCGAGCTGAGTTTTTTCAGATCGCCCTGGAATCCCCCCATGTCGATGTCGACAAGAATCGTGCCGAGGAACTTCCCGTTCTGGACGATCGGGTAGGACAGCGCCGCCGCCATATAGTGCTCCCCATCGGCCGTCGTAAAGGCGTAGGGATCCGTGAGCACAGGCTTCATCGTTTTCTCTGCCGCCGTATACCACTCTGCCGTCTCATAGCCGAAGAGCGGCTCGATGCGGTCCGGCCAGACAAAGGGAAGCAGGCGTCCGCTCGCATCCGAGTACTCCGTATTCACCATCTCGGCATCCTTGCCGTCAAACGCATCCGGCGCAAAGCAGACACCAACGCCGAGGATGCCGGGCGTCGCCGCCACAGACTCCTTGAGCACCTTGACGACCGCATCGCGGCTGCGCGCCTCGGCGGTGCCTGCAGAGATGTCCTGAATACGAACCTCGGTGATCGCAGCTGCCTGATACGCCTTGTCATAGCGCAGCTGAACCGCGGCCGAGATGCTTCCGAGCTCTTGGAAGCGCTCTGCCTTCGCACGCTCTTCGAGTGTTCCAAAGGTCATGTAGCCAACAATCCCCAAGATGATCGCCATGACGACCACAATGCTGACAGCTACGATACAGTTGATCTGGAAGCCGATGCCCCGTCCTTGAGCGACGCTTCGTGACTCCGTTCCCTGCTGGCATAAATACCCCTCTTCCTTCCTCATTCCCTCCCAAAAACAAATGCGTACCATACCGGTACGCATTTGCTTTCAGACGCTCCATCGTCAAACAAAATCCCCCGGTAAGAAGCAACCGTGTTGCTCCTTTTGTTCTGCAAGTATACCACAGGGAATTTCATTCGGAAAGAGTTTTTACTATAAATTTTTAATCTATCTGACTAATTTTTCATACAATTCTCGCGATACTCATCTCATTCACGGTGCAGTGCCGAGGACTCAGCCGCACCGAGCGTCTGCTCCAGCTCCTCCAGCGTCTGCTGCTTGCTCTCACGTCCGAGAAGGAGCACCGTTCCCGAAATCACGACAAAGACCGCCGCGAACATCATAAAGATGCCGCTCATGGGGAAGGCACTCGCAAGCATCACGCCGACGAGCATCGGTGCAATCATGCCGCCGATGCGGCCGAATCCTGCCGCCCAGCCGCTGCCAAGCGCGCGCATCGCCGTCGGATACTGCTCCGGCGTATAGGTATAGATGACGCCCCATGCGCCGAGATTAAAGAAGCTCATCGCCGCGCCCCAGCCGAGGAGAGCAGAGACATCGCCTGCATTGCCGAAGAAATAGCTGCATACGCCGCTGAGAAGGAGGAAGAGCCCAAGCGTATAACGGCGGCCGATCACATCCACGAGATATGCCGCTGCATAGTAGCCCGGCAGCTGCGCGAGTGTCATGATGAGGACGTACTCGAACGTCTTGACAATGGCAAACCCCTGCGCAAAGACCATCGACGGCAGCCACATAAAGATGCCGTAGTAGCTGAACACAATGCCGAACCATGCGAGCCAGAGCATCACTGTGCGGCGGCGCATCCCCTTCGACCAGAGCGCGGAAAATCCCGGTGTCTCCACCTGCTCTGCCTGCACACGGTGTGGAGCAAGCTGATCGAGGAAGGGACGCTCCGGCAGACGAAGTTGGCGCTCAATATCGCGCACAATCGCCTTTTGCCTCATCCACACGCCCCTTGGCGAGGAGATAACGGATCGACTCGGGCATGTGCAGGCGCAGGAGGAATACATAGAGCGCGGGCAGTGCGCCAATAAAGAACGCCGCCTGCCAGCCAAAGACAGGGATGAGGAGGTAGGCAATGCATGCCGCCACAAGCCAGCCAAGCCCCCAGAAGCTCTCAAGGAGCACAATGAAGCGTCCGCGCAGCCGTGCCGGCGCATACTCGCTCATCAGCGTCGCTGCAACGGGCAGCTCGCCACCCAGACCGAAACCGACGAGGAAGCGGAATACGAGCAGCGACTCATAGCTCCACGCAACGGCACAGAGCCCCGTCGAGATACTATAGAGGAGAACCGTGATCGTAAACACCTGCTTGCGGCCGATGCGGTCGGCAATCGTTCCCGCAAGCACCGCCCCAAGCGCCATGCCGATCAGCCCAATCGAGCCGATCCATCCCACCTGCGCCGGCGTGAGACTCCACTCGCGCGCCAGTACCGGCAGGACAAAGGCGATCAGCCCCGTATCCATCGCATCAAACAGCCAGCCAAGCCCGGTGACAACGAGCAGCTTGTACTGGAATCTGCCGAGCGGCAGATTTTTCCAGACGATCCAGAATCATTGAACGTACCTCCCGAAGAAATTATGGATTTCTTTCATTGGATTGGAAAAGATAGCTGGCACATATTATAGTCAAAGAATACTGATAAAACAAGATTGATTTATGATTTTTCCTCAGAATCTTCCTTTTTTCCGCTCATAAAAACACCGTAGCCTGTTACGCCGAATCCCAATGCCGACAAAAAGATGGGCGACCGTACTGTAAACGACATCCTTCTTGTTATTGGCGGAGATCGCCGCCGCCGCTTCCTGTGCATTCGAGGCTTCCCGTGCGAGTTCCAAATTCTCAGCCATCGGATCGGGCGAGAGATGCAGCAGGAGCAAACCAATGCCAAGCGACATTAAGCCGAACAGAATCACTGTGAGTTTCTTCTTCATCATATCCCTCCATATACGATAAAAGGGATTCGTGAATCATCACGAATCCTCTCTCTGCGGCAACTACCTACTCTCCCACGTCGTCTCCAACGAAGTACCCTCGGCCTGTGGACGCTTAACTACTGTGTTCGGAATGGGAACAGGTGGAACCGTCCAGGCATCATCACCGCATCTTGTTGAATGAGTCTTGCTCACTCAAAACTTCACAGAAGAAACGTCAGCAAATTGTTTGTGTAAAGTGAATTACCCTAAGAAAGTTCTCTGTTAAACACTGTCGACATTGACTACGTCAACGTCGACTAGTGATTCGCACAAAGACTGTCTCGTTCGCTTTCGCTCACGCAGTTTTGGCTCTCTACGTAAGTCAAGCCCTCGACCGATTAGTGCTGGTCAGCTGCACACATTGCTGTGCTTCCACATCCAGCCCTATCAACCTTGTCTTCTTCAAGGGTCTTACTTCCTTATAGGAATGAGATACTTCATCTCGGGACGGGCTTCACGCTTAGATGCTTTCAGCGTTTATCCCTTCCGGACGCAGCTACCCGGCCGTGCCCTTGGCAGGACAACCGGTACACCGTTGGTCCGTCCACTCCGGTCCTCTCGTACTAGGAGCAGCCTCCCTCATGTATCTTACGCCCGCGATGGATATGGACCGAACTGTCTCACGACGTTCTGAACCCAGCTCACGTACCACTTTAATGGGCGAACAGCCCAACCCTTGGGACCTGCTTCAGCCCCAGGATGTGATGAGCTGACATCGAGGTGCCAAACCTCCCCGTCGATATGGACTCTTGGGAGAGATTAGCCTGTTATCCCCAGGGTAGCTTTTTATCCGTTGAGCGATGGCAATTCCCACTCTTTCCACCGGATCACTAAGCCCTATCTTTTCGTACCTGCTCGACCCGTCAGTCTCGCAGTCAAGCTCCCTTCTGCCTTTATGCTCTTCGCGCGATTTCTGTCCGCGCTGAGGGAACCTTTGACGCCTCCGTTGCTCTTTCGGAGGCGACCGCCCCAGTCAAACTGCCCGCCTGGTACTGTCCCGAACACTGTTAACGTTCCGGTTAGATCCTTAGCATATAAAGGCCGGTATCCCAACGGTGACTCCACCCTCATCTAGCGATAAGGTTTCCCAGTCTCCCGGCTATCCTGTACGTTATATGCCAAAGACCAATGCCAGCTGCAGTAAAGCTCCATGGGGTCTTTCTGTCCAGTCGCGGGTAACCTGCATCTTCACAGGTATTTCAATTTCACCGGGTCCCTCGTTGAGACAGTGCCCAAATCGTTACGCCTTTTCGTGCGGGTCGGAACTTACCCTGACAAGGAATTTCGCTACCTTAGGACCGTTATAGTTACGGCCGCCGTTTACAGGGGCTTCAGTTCGCTGCTTCATCTCGAGGGACTAACAACTCTCCTTAACCTTCCTGCACCGGGCAGGCGTCAGCACCTATACTTCAGCTTGCGCTTTCGCAGGCACCTGTGTTTGTGGTAAACAGTCGCTTGGGCCTCTTTTCTGCCGCCGTCAACAGCTCCGGTGGTAAACACCTTCACCATCAACGGCCATCCTTTTCCCGAAGTTACGGATGCATTTTGCCGAGTTCCTTAACGAGGGTTTTCCCGCGCACCTTAGGATTCTCTCCCCGCCTACCTGTGTCGGTTTTGGTACGGGCGGACGACTTCTCGTTAGAAGCTTTTCTTGGCAGTTTAGTGCGGCTGAATTCAGTCGGGCCGTAGCCCTTCCTATCTATCGGTTCTCGGCCTTTACGGTATGGGGATTTGCCTCCATACCAGCCTACCGCCTTCGACGCGCTCTACCAGTCGCGCGCTCAGCTTCCTTCCTGCGTCACTCCATCCTCAAACGAAGTCGCCCGGTACTGGAATTTTCGCCAGTTGTCCATCGCCTATGCTTTTCGCCTCGGCTTAGGTCCCGACTTACCCCGGGACGACGAGCGTTGCCCGGGATTCCTTAGGCTTTCGGTGGACAGGATTCTCACCTGTCGTTTCGCTACTCATACCGGCATTCTCACTTCTTACCCGTCCAGCAGTCCTTCCGGTCTGCCTTCGTCCAGATAAGAACGCTCCCCTACCCAGTGTGTACCGTAGTACACCCTGCCGCGGCTTCGGTTCTGTGCTTGAGCCCCGGATATTTTCGGCGCAGGGCCTCTCGACCAGTGAGCTATTACGCACTCTTTTAATGGTGGCTGCTTCTGAGCCAACATCCTGGTTGTTTTCGAAGTCCTACATCCTTCTCCACTTAGCACAGCATTTGGGACCTTAGCCGGCGGTCTGGGCTGTTTCCCTCTTGAATACGGGTCTTATCACTCGCATTCTGACTCCCAGGCTGCCCATATGAGCCATTCGTAGTTTGACTGGGGTCGGTAGGCTTTACGCCCCCTTGCCCGATCAGTGCTCTACCGTCTCTATGGTTATTCGCCTGAGGCTAGCCCTAAAGCTATTTCGGGGAGAACCAGCTATCTCCACGTTCGATTGGCATTTCACCCCTATGCACACCTCATCCCAACGTTTTTTTCAACACGCACGGGTTCGGTCCTCCACTCATTTTTTTACCTGAGCTTCAACCTGGACATGCATAGATCACTGTGGTTTCGGGTCTAATCCATGCTACTGCCGCCCTCTTAAGACTCGCTTTCGCTTCGGCTCCGCGTCTCCCGCTTAACCTCGCAGCATAAATTAACTCGCCGGTTCATTCTTCAATAGGCACGCCGTCGCACATCTAAAGTGCTCCGACTGTTTGTAGACATACGGTTTCAGGTTCATTGCACTCCCTCCCGGGGTTCTTTTTCACCTTTCCCTCACGGTACTCATCGCTATCGGTCGTTTCGATGTATTTAGCCTTGGATGGTGGTCCACCCTGCTTCCCACCGGGTTCCTCGTGCCCTGTGGTACTCTGGATCCCCTGCCCAACACTCGCTCTTTCGTGTACGAGGGTCTCACTCTTCGCCGCACCTTCCCAGATGCTTCCACTAAAGCTTATGTCTTGTTGCAGGTCCGCAACCCCCAAGAACCGAAGTCCCTCAGGTTTGGGCTCCTCCTGTTTCGCTCGCCGCTACTCAGGGAATCTCTTTGATTTCTTTTTCCTCCGACTACTTAGATGTTTCAGTTCATCGGGTGTTTTCTCCCTGTATCTCGTACAGGGTGACAAGACGTTACTCTTGCCGGGTTGCCCCATTCGGAAATCCATGAGTCATTGCTTACTTGCAGCTCGTCATGGCTTATCGCAGCTTATCGCGTCCTTCTTCGTTTCGAAACGCCTAGGCATCCGCCGTATGCCCTTTACCAACTTGACTTATCGTCATGATTAAGGTACTCGCTTTATCCCTACTCTGCTATTTCTGAGCACTGACTCATTCAGCTCCATCTTGGGCATCTTTTCCGCTCTGCCGTTGTCGACAAATCCTCCACATAGCTCTGCTATGCGTCCGGTTTGTCTCCGCGGCAGACCATAAAATCTGCGCCAAGCTGAATGACTTCATTTCATCAGCGATTCCTCGGGAAAATCTTTCAGTGTGGAAAATATCGTGTACATGAGTTCACAATATCTCCCTTGTTTAGATTTTCTTGTTTCTTCTGTGCAGTTTTCAGTGAACAATAGGGTGCCGTCAAAAGACTTTCGCCTTTTCTGATGCGCCCTCAAAAACTAGACAATGCAAAACTTAACCAAATGACCGACCTAAGATTGTGAACCGTAGTTCATCTTAATCCTTAGAAAGGAGGTGATCCAGCCGCACCTTCCGATACGGCTACCTTGTTACGACTTCACCCCAGTCACCTTCCCCACCTTTAGACGGCTGCGCCGGCTTCGGGTGTGAATGACTTCCGTGGTGTGACGGGCGGTGTGTACAAGACCCGGGAACGTATTCACCGCAGTATGCTGACCTGCGATTACTAGCGATTCCGACTTCATGCAGGCGGGTTGCAGCCTGCAATCCGAACTGGGAAACGGTTTTTTTGAGGTTCGCTTGCCCTCGCGGGTTCGCTGCTCTCTGTCCGTTCCATTGTAGTACGTGTAGCCCAGGCCATAAGGGGCATGATGACTTGACGTCATCCCCGCCTTCCTCCGCGTTCTCCGCGGCAGTCTCCTTTGAGTGCCCAGCATTACCTGATGGCAACAAAGAACAGGGGTTGCGCTCGTTGCGGGACTTAACCCAACATCTCACGACACGAGCTGACGACAGCCATGCACCACCTGTTTTTCCTGTCTCCGAAGAGAGGGCACTATCTCTAGCGCTTTCAGTCAATGTCAAGGCCTGGTAAGGTTCTTCGCGTTGCTTCGAATTAAACCACATACTCCACCGCTTGTGCGGGTCCCCGTCAATTCCTTTGAGTTTCAGCCTTGCGGCCGTACTCCCCAGGCGGGATACTTATTGCGTTAACTCCGGCACGGTAGGGGTCGATACCTCCCACACCTAGTATCCATCGTTTACGGCCAGGACTACCGGGGTATCTAATCCCGTTCGCTCCCCTGGCTTTCGAGCCTCAGCGTCAGTTGCAGTCCAGAAAGCCGCCTTCGCCACTGGTGTTCTTCCCAATATCTACGCATTTCACCGCTACACTGGGAATTCCGCTTTCCTCTCCTGTACTCAAGACCGATAGTTTCTCTCCCATCACGGGGTTGAGCCCCGCACTTTTAAGTAAGACTTACCGGCCCGCCTGCGCTCCCTTTACGCCCAATGATTCCGGACAACGCTCGCCACCTACGTATTACCGCGGCTGCTGGCACGTAGTTAGCCGTGGCTTCCTCGACAGGTACCGTCATTACAAAGCGCTATTCGCACTCCGCACGTTCGTCCCCGTCAACAGAGCTTTACGATCCGAAGACCTTCTTCACTCACGCGGCGTTGCTCCGTCAGGCTTGCGCCCATTGCGGAAGATTCCCCACTGCTGCCTCCCGTAGGAGTCTGGGCCGTGTCTCAGTCCCAATGTGGCCGTTCATCCTCTCAGACCGGCTACTGATCGTCGCCTTGGTGAGCCGTTACCTCACCAACCAGCTAATCAGACGCAGACCCATCAACAGGTGATAGCATATTCAGAGGCCATCTTTCATCAGAGGAGGATGCCCTCCTCTGACTTCATTCGGTATTAGCATTCCTTTCGGAATGTTGTCCCCATCCTGTCGGCAGGTTGTCTACGTGTTACTCACCCGTTTGCCACTAGATCTCATAAAAGCAAGCTTTCATATCGCTCCCGTTCGACTTGCATGTGTTAAGCACGCCGCCAGCGTTCGTCCTGAGCCAGGATCAAACTCTCCATAAAAGACCGTAGTTCATCTGAGAGCCTGTTGGCTCAAAAATGTCATTCTTGTAAAAGAATTGTTGTTTCGTTGACCGAAGGATTGCTCCTTCTCAACGATGTTGCATCTGGCTTGTTAGATTCGAAATCTAACTGTTTTTGCATTGTGTAGTTTTCAGGGTACATCCTGCGCCGCTCTAGTGCTCGGGCTTGCTTTCGCTCGCCCGCCGCTCTCATCGGCGCGACTGTCATAATATAACACACGTCACGAGTCCCGTCAACCCCCTTTTTTCGTTTTTTTGAAAAAAATCGGTGTCAATGCCCCATCATGCGTTCGAGGAGCAGGACGATGACGCCCGGGACGCCAAAGAATCCCGCGATCAAGGCGCGCAGGAAGTTGATCTCGATCCCCGCGCCAAAGAGGTTGATCACCCAGAGGATGATCGCGCCGACGACGCTGTTCGTGATGAGCTTCCACACGATGCGGAACGGCAAAGAAATCACCTTGCCGAGGACGGCAAAAATCAAAACGGCGAGTGCGACGCCTGCAGCAATATCCAAGTTATATCTCCCTTCTGTTTTCCATGGCGCGCGAGAGCGTCACCTCATCTGCGTACTCGAGATCGCCGCCCACGGGCAGCCCGTGCGCAATGCGCGTCACGCGAATCCCCATCGGCTTCAGGAGTTTGGCAATATACATTGCCGTCGCCTCACCCTCGACGTTGGGGATTGGTCGCAACGATGACCTCCTGCACATTCTCCTTGCCCGCACGCAGGACGAGCTCGCGGATGCGGATGTCGTTCGGCCCCACGCCTTCGAGCGGGGAGAGTGCGCCATGCAAAGACATGATACACGCCGTCATAGTCGTTCATGCGCTCCATCGCCGCAACATCCTGCGGCTGCTCGACGACGCAGATCGTCGTGTGGTCGCGTTTTTCCGCCATGCAGATGGCGCACGGGTCGCTGTCCGTGAGGTTGAAGCAGACGGAACAAAAGCCGATCTTCTCCTTCGCCCCCGTAATGGCAGCGGCAAGACGATGCGCTCGCTCCATATCCATGTCCAGGATATGGTAGGCGAGCCGCGTCGCCGTCTTTGCCCCGATGCCGGGGAGGGCGCGCAGCTGCTCGATGAGCTGCGCGAGGGGTGCGATCTGCTGCATATCAGAGCAGTCCGGGCGGCAGGCCGAGGCCGCTCGTCAGTTTGCCCATCTCCTGCGCCATCATGTCGTCCACCTTTTTCGTTGCCTCGTTGAACGCCGCCGAGATGAGATCCTGCAGCATCTCGATGTCCTCAGGATCAACCGCCGCGGGAGCGATAATGAGGCTCTGCACCTGCTTCTCGCCATCCATGACGACCTTCACTGCGCCGCCGCCCGAGGAGACCTCGACTGTTTTTCTTGCGCAGCTCGTCCTGCATCTTCTTCATGTCCGCCTGCATCTTTCTGGACTTTCTTCATCATGCCGGCCATATTTCCGCCGCCGTTAAACATAGTATCTCTCCTTTATCTTAGTGAATTCTTCTATTGCTTCCCTAGCCTAGCAAAAATCCGTCCGCAACGTCAAGCCTACGCATCGGGCGGAAGCTCATCATCAAACATCTCAGCTTCCTCATCGGGCGTCGGCTCATACGGCTCGTAGTCATCCTCTTCCGCTGCGCTCTCCTGCGGGGGCGTGGCAGGCTTCTTCTGCGCCGCACGCGGCAGCGCCGTCACCTCCTCCACACGAGCCCCTCGCCTGCGACTTCGAGCAGCGCCGCCACAGGCGCAGGATAGTCCGGCTCTTTGGGTGGCGGAGGTGGTGGAGCTCCTCCTCCTCGCCGCCCGTACAGACGACGGCGAGCGGGCGGCCTGCGAGTTCCGTCATCACCTCATCAAAGACGGCACGATGGCGTTTCTTGATATAGTCACGCGCCATATCCGAGGATGGACGGATGAAGAAATGTGTCTCTGTCATGCCCTCGTACGCCGCGCCCGAGAGGAGGGATGCGGCGAGCCGATTTCGCTCCTTGAGCCGTGTCTGAAAGCTCTGCCAGACCTTCATGTCGAGCTGACGCGGCGCACCGTCCGCCGCGTCTTTTGCGGCAGACGATGCCGCTTTCTTCGGCGCGGGTTTGGCTGCTGCGCCGTCCGCCTTCGCCGCACGTGGGCGCGGCGAAGGTGCAGCACTCGCTGTGGCAGAGGCGGAGGCAGATACAGGCGTGCCGCCTGCGGCAAGGCGCCGCCAGCTCCTCGACCTGTGCCTCCAGCCGCGCGATCCGCGCAGCATCCGCGCCGCCCGTAGGGGGCGCAGTCGATTCTCCCGAAGGAGCAGTCCCCTCCGTATGGCAGAGGCCGATCAGCAGCGTCTCCACCGCAATGCGCGGCTGCGGCGAGGTACGCAGCTCCTGCATCGTCTCATTGAGACGACGCAGAATCGCCATGATCTCCTCCTGCGTGAACTGAGCCGCGTCCATGCGCAGCTCCTCCGCATCGCCCGCGCAGAGCTCCGCTGCGCTGACCGCACCGCCGACGCCCGCGATCATCAGCCGGCGGAAGTACTGCGCGAGCTCGGCGAGCACCTGCTTCAACTCGCGCCCGCTCTGCAGGAGCTCACTGAGCTGTGCGATCAGTGCCGCCGCATCGCGCGCAGCGATCTCTCCCGCCATGCGCCGAATCCACGCACGGCCGACAAGCCCCAACGCCTCCTGCACGCGCTCCGCCGTCAGCGTCCCCTCCGCGAGTGCCATACACTGATCGAGAATCGAGAGTGCGTCGCGCATCCCGCCGTCCGCCTGCGCGGCGATGATGCCGAGCGCATCCTCCTCCGCCGCAATATCCGATTCCTTACAGACATAGATGAGACGATCGCAAATTTCCGTCACCGTAATGCGGTGAAAGTCATACCGCTGGCAGCGCGACTGGATCGTCGCGGGCACTTTGTGCGGCTCCGTCGTCGCGAGAATGAAGATCACGCGCTCGGGCGGCTCCTCCAATGTTTTTAAGGAGCGCGTTAAACGCCTCCGTCGTGAGCATGTGCACTTCGTCGATGATGTAGATCTTATAATGCCCCTCCGTCGGAGCAAACTTCACCGACTCGCGCAGATCGCGGATCTCGTCGATGCCGCGGTTGGACGCTGCGTCGATCTCAAAGACATCCATCGACGAGCCATCGCTGATGCTGCGGCAGGAGTCACAGACGCCGCACGGCGTGAGCGTCGGCCCCTCGGCGCAGTTCAGCGCGCGCGCGAGGATCTTTGCCGTGCTCGTCTTGCCCGTGCCGCGCGGCCCTGTAAAGAGGTAGGCGTGGCTGGTCTGCCCGCTCGTCACCGCGCGGGAAAGCGTGCGGCTGATATGCTCCTGCCCCACGAGATCGGCAAAACTCTCCGGCCGCCACCGCCGATAGAGTGCAACGTATGCCATCGCGCACCTCCTTTTTGACAAACAAAAAACAGCCCACACGGGCTGCGCTGTTCCGATTTCTCCCACGGCAGACCGCAGTTCCCAGGCACCCTCGCGGCACATGAAACGATCCGCTTACCGCTGCTTCCTTCCGGACCTGACGGGGTTCACAGGGCTCCATTGCGCGAGACCAAGGCACTGCAGCCCGCCCTGAGAAAAAAATCAATAAAAAAATGGCGGAGAGTGAGAGATTCGAACCTCGGTACGGTATCACCGCACACACGCTTTCCAGGCGTGCTCCTTCAACCACTCGGACAACTCTCCACAGTGCTCTCACATGAGAAGCTATTCATTTATGGGATAACAACATAGGGTAGTCTACATGGTTTACGGAATCTTGTCAAGAGGAAAATAAAGGACTGCGGCACATCTGCACCGCAGCCCCTCAAAAAAATATCATTATGCCAGCACACGCGAGAGCCGCACGAGCTCCGGATCGAGCGTCTTGCTGTTGTTGACCGCCCTCGAAGAGGTTGACCCCCACGACCTGCCCCTCGTTAAAGCTGTAGACCACGTCGGTCACGCCCCGAAATGATCGCGAGTGCCGCCTTCTCACCGAGCATCGACGCCTTGATGCGGTCCTCCACCGTCGGCGAGCCGCCGCGCTGAATGTGTCCGAGCACCGAGACGCGCGTATCGATCTGCGTCTTTTCGCCGATGATCTTGCCGATTTCAACGCCCGAGCCCGCGCCCTCTGCGACGACGATGATGCTGTAGCGCTTGCCGCTCTCGTACATCTCCTTCAGCTCACGGCTGATCTCCTCGAGATCGAACGCAACCTCCGGCACGAGGATATACTCCGCACCGCCCGCGATGCCCGACATCATTGCCAGCCAGCCCGAGTGACGTCCCATGACCTCGACGATGATGATGCGGCGATGCGCCGACGCCGTATCGCGCAGCTTGTTGATCGCATCGACGATCGTGTTGCACGCCGTATCGCAGCCAATCGTATAGTCCATGCCCCAGACATCGTTGTCGATCGTGCCCGGCAGCCCGACGATCGGCATTCCCGTCTCCTTGCTGAGAAGCGAGCCGCCCGTCAGCGAGCCGTCGCCGCCGATGATCACGAGTCCCTCGATGTTGCGTTTGCGGAGATTCTCGTAGGCCGTCTTGCGCCCCTCGGGCGTCATGAACGTCTTGCTGCGCGCCGTGCCGAGGAACGTGCCGCCGCGCTGGATGAGGTCGCTGACGCTGCGCGACGTGAGCTGCTCAATATCATCGTGCACCATACCGCTGTATCCGTTGTGCACACCGTAGACATCGACGCCCTCATAGAGTGCCGTACGCACCACAGCGCGTGCCGCCGCATTCATGCCGGGGCTGTCTCCCCCCGACGTGACGACCGCGATTGCCTTTTTTTCAGCATAAAACCATCCCCTGTCTCGATTCTGCGCTCACGCGCGTATTGTTCTTGCTCTCTATTCTACGAAAGCACGCATCAAAAGTAAAGACTTTCATAGAAAAAAGAAGGAGGAACTGCCGCACGAAGTTTTTCGCTTCGCAGAGCGTTCCCCCAAATATTTTATTCGTATTTCTGTGCGCGGAACTCATCCTCGTTCCATGCCATCACACCGCGCTGGTTGGGCAGAATGGCCGGATCAAAAATCGGATTCTTCCCTGCCGCCTTCTGCGCGAAATAGTCACGGAGCGCTATCCGCGCATAGGGCGCGAGCCGCGTAATCGCGTAGAGGTTCGTGAGGCAGATCATCGCCATGAAGAGATCCGCGAGGTTCCAGACGAGCTGGAACGCAGCGACGCAGCCGAAGAACACCATCGCGACCACGGCGGCGCGGTAGATATTGAGTGCCGTCTTTACATTCGCACCGAAAAAAGTGGATGCTGATCTCGCCGTAGTAGTAGTTGCCGACGACCGAGCTGAACGCAAAGAGGAAGATCAGAATCGCGAGGAGCGACGAAGCCCACGTGCCGAAGACGCTCGCGAGCGAATCCTGTGCGAGTGCGATGCCGCTCACGTCGCCGCCGACCGTGTACTGCCCCGTGAGGAGCACGATGAACGCCGTCGCCGAGCAGACAATCCACGTATCGACGTAGACACCGAACGCCTGCACCAGTCCCTGCTTGACAGGATGGGTCACGCTCGCCGTCGCCGCCGCATTCGGGATCGAGCCTTCGCCCGCCTCATTCGAGAACAGACCGCGGCGAATTCCCGTGAGGATCACCGTGCCGATGCCGCCGCCGACCGCCGCCTGCGGACTGAACGCATCGTGCAGGGATGAGGGCAAACATCCCCGGCACCGCATCGATGTGCATGATGACGATGATGAGGGCAATGAGGAGATACAGCCCCGCCATGATCGGTACGAGGAACGTCGTAAACGTTGCGATACGGCTGAGTCCGCCAAAGATCACGAGTGCCGCCAGCACCGAGAGGGCGATGCCCATGATCCACGTCTCCACGCCGAACGCCTTCTCCACCGAGAGCGCAATCGTATTTGCCTGCACCGAGACGTAGATCAGACCGAACGTCACGGAGATCAGCACGGCAAAGAGCTTTGCCACGGCGGGCTGACCGAGCGCATTCTGGATGTAGTAGGCAGGGGCCGCCGTGAAAGAGCCCATGGCCGCGCGGAATCTTGTAGATCTGCGCGAGCGTACTCTCCACGAACCCCGTCGCCGTCCCGACAAAGGCAATCGCCCACATCCAGAACACCGCGCCGGGGCCGCCCGTCACAATGGCGATGGCAACGCCCGCAATATTGCCGACACCGACGCGCGACGCCGTACTGACGCAGAACGCCTGAAACGACGAGATCGCCTTACGCCCGCTCGGGCGGCGACCGAGGTCACCCGTGAGAAGGCGCACCATCTCAGGCAGCGCACACAGCTGGACGAGCTTCGTCGAGAGCGTGAACCACAGCCCGCAGCCAACGAGGACGACGATGATGATATAAGTCCACAAAAAGTCATTGATCGTCCCCACAGCAGAGTTGAGAAAATCCATAGTATCACCCTTTCCTATAAAAACAGTCTCACATCATAAGCGAAAAAAAGCTCTTGTCAAATTGCATCCGTGTATTCTTTTCATTGTCCAGATAAATAAACCTCCATCAACTGGCGGCATGTGTACGCATAGTATCTTTACTTCTCCTTAAAAAGAGTGTAGAATATCCATAGATGTAAAGGAATCACTGATAAAATGAGGTCTACCAGATTGGCGTAGATTTTTTTCGTCCGAACGAGGTGGAAAACCGGACGCAGAGTGGTGCTCTGGAGGATTTTTCCGCCAAGTGCGGGCAAAAAAAGATGCGTCAAGATGGTGTACCGAATTTATCAGTGCTTCCTAAGCTCAGGGACAAAAAAGACGGGGGATATGTCATGCTGAAAAAAACAAAAATTATCTGCACACAGGGTCCTGCCACGGATCCGGACGGCATCGTCGATGCACTCATCGAGAACGGGATGAACTGCGCACGCTTCAACTTCTCCCACGGTACGCATCCGGAGCACATGGAGCGCATCAAGAAGGTACGCGCCGCTGCGGAGCGCTCGGGGAAGGTGATCTCGCTGATCCTCGACACCAAGGGACCGGAGATGCGCCTCGGCGAATTCGCCGCCGGCAAGGTGCACCTCGAGAAGGGCAACAAATTCACGCTCACGTACGACGATGCGCCGGGCGATGAGACGCACGTCAGCGTCAACCACAAGATGCTCTACAGTGAGGTCAAGCCGGGCGACAAGCTCCTGCTCTCCGACGGACTCGTCGAGCTCGTTGTCGACGAGGTGCGCGGCAAGGACATCATCACCACCATCCAGAACAGCGGTGCGATGTCCACGCGCAAGCGCGTCGCAGCGCCCGGCATCGAGCTGAGCCTGCCCGCCATCTCCGAGCAGGACGAGCGCGACATCATCTTCGGCATTGAGAACGACATGGACTTCGTTGCGGCATCCTTCATCCAGCGCCCTGCTGACGTGGAGGAGATCCGCCACCTGATCGCCAAGCACGGCGGACACATGGAGATCATCCCGAAGATCGAGAACCTCGCGGGCGTCAACAACTTTGACGCGATCCTCGCCGTCTCCGACGGCATCATGGTCGCGCGCGGCGACCTCGGTGTCGAGGTGCCCGCTGAGGATGTGCCCGTCATCCAGAAGGAAATCATCCGCAAGTGCAACGCCGTCGGCAAGCCCGTCATCGTCGCTACGCAGATGCTCGAGTCGATGACCGAGAATCCGCGTCCGACACGTGCCGAGGTCTCCGACGTCGGCAACGCCATCTTCGACGGTGCGGACGCCATCATGCTCTCGGGTGAGACCGCAAGCGGCAACTACCCTGTCGAGGCGGTCAAGATGATGAACACCATCGCCCAGCGCTGCGAGGAGTCGCTTGAGTACGACTCACTCATCCGCTCGCGTCAGATCCGTGAGCGTTCCTCCACGACGGATGCCGTCTCCCATGCGACCGTGCAGCTCGCCTACGAGACAAGTGCCACCGCCATCCTCACGCCGACCCAGTCCGGCTACACGACGCGCGTCGTGTCGAAATACCGTCCGAAGGCGACCATCGTCGCCTACGCGCCGAGCCCGATGGTCGCACGCCACATCAACCTGCGTTGGGGTGTCTACTCCATCCAGGGACGCAAGTGGTCGAGCGTCGAGGAGATGATCGAGTCCTGCACGAAGAGTGCTCTCGACAACGGTTACGTCGACCACGGCGACAAGGTTGTCATGGTTGCAGGCATGACCTACAACGAGGGCGGTTCCATCGCCGTCCGCGTCACGACGATCCACTAAGCAGAGGAAATTCCCACACCACAAAACAGTGCTGTGAGAATCATGAAAAGGGCTGGTGTACGAAACAGAACGCTTCGTACACCAGCCCTTATTGATGAAAGGAGCTTCTATGGAAATGATTCACAGCGACAACGCCCCCGCCGCCCTCGGCCCCTACAGCCAGGCGATGCGCGTCGGCTCTCTCGTCACACCTCGGGACAGATCGGCATCGACCCCGCCGTCGGCAAGATCACGGCGACGGACGTGGCAGGGCAGGCGGAGCAGGTCTGCAAGAACCTCGCCGCCGTCCCTCAGTGCTGCCGGTACCGACCTCTCGCACACCATCAAGACCACCTGCTTCCTCGCGGACATCGCGGACTTCGCCGCATTCAACGAAGTCTATGCCCGCCACTTCACGGGCAAGCCTGCGCGCTCCTGCGTCGCTGCAAAGGCGCTGCCCGGCAGGTGCACTCTGCGAGATCGAGGTCATCGCCGAGGTATAATCAACGAGATATAAAAAAATGCGGTGATACGAATTTGACGTTCGTATCACCGCATTTTTCTATTGCGTTACTCCATCACCATCGGTTCGATATGCTCATCCTTCATAAAGCGGCTGAGCTTCTGCACGCTCGCCATGAGATCGCGATAGTTCTCCGGCGTCAGCGACTGCGGCCCATCGGAAAGGGCGCGTGCGGGGTTCGGATGCACCTCGATGATGAGCCGTCCGCGCCTGCCGCGATGGAGGCGAGGGACACGGGCTTGATCATGCGCCACTTTCCCGTACCGTGACTCGGATCGGCAATGATCGGCAGATGCGAGAGATGCTTGATCGCAGGAATCGCACTGATGTCAAACGTGTTGCGCGTATAGGGTCTCATACGTGCGGATGCCGCGCTCACAGAGAATGACGTTCGGATTGCCCTCATTCATGATGTACTCGGCGGCGTTCAGCCACTCGTCGATGGTCGCAGCCAGCCCGCGCTTCAGCATGACGGGCTTTTCCCGCGCGTCCGACCGCCTTCAGGAGACGAAAGTTCTGCATATTGCGTGCGCCGACCTGCAGAAGATCAGCGTAGGCGGCGACCGTATCCACCGCCTCGACCACCGTGACCTCTGTCACGACGGCAAGCCCCGTCTTCTCACGAGCCTCGGCGAGATACTTCAGCCCTCCTCCTCGAGGCCTTGGAACGCATAGGGGCGAGGTACGCGGCTTGTACGCACCGCCGCGAATGAACTGCGCACCGCCCTCCTTGACGAGCTGCGCCGTCTCTAGGAGCTGTTCGCGCGACTCCACAGCGCACGGGCCCCGCCATCACCACGGGCGTCCCGTCGCCGATCTTGATGCCGCGGATATCCACCACCGTCGCAGGCGGGATGGAACTCGCGGCTCGCGAGCTTGTAGCTCTTCGAGATCGCGACCGTCGTCTCAACGCCGTGCATCGCATCCAGCGGCGTTGCGGCGAGTTTCGTCTTATCGCCGATCACACCGACAATCTTCTGGTGTGCCCCTCCATCACCTTTGCCTCGAGGCCCCTTCTCCTCGATAGCGCTGATGACCCCTCAATGTCAGCCTGCGTGGCATCTGCATTCATAATAACAACCATCGTAAAACTCCTTCACCCGAATCCCTAAAAATAGCGGTGCTCCCTATTCATTGTGGGCGAGATGCACCGGAAATCGTCCCCAGCTCCTTCAGCCAGACGCTCCGCCGTGCGACGCGGCAATCGCCTCGCTGCGGCACCGCTGTGCGCATCGAGATCGAAAAAGAAAAAGATATGCGCCCAGCTCCGTCCGTGCGGGGCGCGACTCAATGCGCGTGAGGTTCACCTCGCGGCGGGCAAACTCACCGAGGACATTGTAGAGTGCCCCCGGCCGCGAACCGTCGATCTGTGCCACCAGCAGGATCGTATCGGGTGATGCGAGCGGCGGTACCTCCCGCGCACGCACGACCTCAAAGAAGCGCGTGCAGTTCGCCCCGCTGTCCTCGATCCTGCCCGCGATCTCCACCAGACCATGCAGCACCCGCACGCCGCGTACAGATCGCCGCGGCACCCGCATCTGCGGGTGCTGCACCAACCATCTCCGCTGCGCGCGCCGTGCTCGCCGTCTTGATGAGCTCCGCCTGTGGATAACGGCGCAGGAGAAAATCTCCGCACTGCGCGATGGGCTGTGCATGGGAGTAGATCGTACGGATCTCCACATCCGCGCGCCGGGCCATCAGATAGTTATGCACGGGCCAGATCACCTCACGCTGCACGCGCAGCGCATCCGAGCGCGCAAGCACATCGAGCGTCACAGCAATCGCCCCCTCAAGGGAGTTCTCCACAGGGACAAACGCCGCATTCACCGCACCTGTCTCTACCGCACGGAGGCACGCCCCGATATCGCCATAGCAGACAATCTCGCGATCGAGCTCCCTGCCATTCCATGAGATAGCGTGCCGCCGCCTCGCTGTGCGTCCCCACAGGGCCGAGCACCCCCATCGTCTCTCTCACCAGCACGCCCTCCTCATACAAAAACGATGTACCATATCATACTATATGTACGGCTCGTTGACAAGTCTATTGCGAAACACTTTCATTACTATATCATCTCCCCCAAGGTTCACCAATATGTTATAATCATTCAAGGAAACAGTAAAGGAGCACCTATGACCCCAAACGATTATCTGTCCATCCTGCACTGTATCGCAGGCCTCAAGGAGCGTACGCGCCACGCATGGATGAAATCCGGACGACAGGAGAGCGTCGCCGAGCACAGCTGGCGCATGGCGCTGATGGCATATTTTCTGCACGATCAGTTCCCTGCCGCCGACCTCACGCGCGTCCTCCTCATGGCACTCCTGCACGATATGGGCGAGGTATTTACGGGCGACATCCCAACCTTTGAGAAAACGGATGCCGACCGAGCCCGTGAGCACGAGCTCCGTGACGCATGGATCGACGCCCCTGCCCTGCCCCCTACAGCGCAGAGGTACGCGCCCTCTTTGCCGAAATGGACGCCATGGAGACAGAGGAAGCGCGGCTCATCAAAGGCACTCGACCGCATGGAGGCCGTCGTCACGCACAACGAGTGTGACCCATCCACTAGCTGCCGCTCGAGTATGAGCTCCAGCACACCTACGGGGTAAAGGAGGCTGCCTTCTCGCCCGTACTGCGTGAACTGCGTGCCGCCGTGAACGACGAAGTGGACGCGGCAATCGCCGCACACCACGCGGAGGAACATCATGAAACCTGACTACGGCAACTGGATCGCGCGCCCGATGATGCGCACCCTCTGAGGGCATCACCGCCGCACTCGTCCTGCGACACTCCTCTGTGCACTCCTGATCGGACGGGACACCGCCCTACGGCGTTCTCCTCGTCCTCTCCCTCATGTCCCTCCTTGCCGCCCTCTACATGACCCTACTGCCGCCATATCCTCTCCGCGGACGGCGGCGGACTCATGCGGCGCATCCACAGCGCACTGATCGACCGATTCCCATGGGAGGGGCGCGGCACCGTCCTCGACATTGGATGCGGCACGGGGGCACTCAGCATCGCCCTTGCACAGCAGTATCCCGAGGCACATGTCGTCGGGGTCGACCTCTGGCCGCCGATGTGGGACAGCAGTGCGGAGCAGTGCGTGCGTAACGCGACTCTCGAATACGTACGCGACCGATGCTCCTTCGTGCAGGGCGACGCAGCAGCACTCGATGCGCCCAACGAGACCTTCGACGCCGTCATCAGCAACTTCGTCTTTCACGAGTGCGCACCCAAAAGGACAAATTCATGCTTGTCATCGAGGCGCTGCGCGTCCTGAAAAAGGGCGGTGCATTCGCCCCTGCACGACAATTTTGAGAACCGCGACCTCTATGGTGACATCAACGAATTCATCGACATCCTCAAAGAGAGGGCATCTCCGACATCTCCTATCTCCCCCACACCGAGAACGTCATCCCGATGCCCGCCCCCTGCGCCTTCTCCTGCGCGGAAGCGGCATCCTCTGAACGAAATGACCGCTCTATGACACATCCCCCATGACAGTCCCATCACGCACCGACAGAAAGGACGATACCCATGAACCTCCGCAGCCTGCCCGCCGCCGCTCTTGCCGCCGCACTCCTCTGTGCGCCGCACAGTTTCGCCGCCTCCGCTCCTGCCCCAAAGGACAGCACATCCGCCATCCCGCGTCCCGTCTTCCCCGCCGAACTCCCGCAGGCAAAAAAATGTCGACGCCAAACTCGCCGCAGGGCTGCACTTTGCCCTTCCCGCACCGCATCTCGACATCCTCCCCGTGCCGGGACCTGCCGCCGCCGAGGTCACCATCCTCGGCGAGCCCATTGCATCCGAGGAGCAGATGCTCGCCTACCTCCTCGCGCGCAACCCGAAGCCCAAACTCACCGGCACGCCCAAAGAACTCGTCCATGCTTACTACGAAGAGGCTGAGCACGAGGGCATCCGGCCCGACGTCGCGCTCGCACAGGCGTACAAGGAAACGGGCTTCTCGCCTACGGCGGCGACGTCGACTGGCGGCAGAACAACTTCTGCGGACTCGGCGCAACGGGGAACGGAGCAAAGGGGCTCTCCTTCCCCGACATGCGCACGGGCGCACGCGCACATCCAGCACCTCCTCGCCTACGCAAGCACAACGGCGCCGAAAAAGCCCCATCGTCGACCCGCGCTATGACCTCCTCCGCACGAAGCGCCCCGACGTATTCGGCAAACTCACGCGTTGGGTACAGCTCAACGGCGTCTGGGCCGTCCCCGGCACCACATACGGACAAGGCATCCTCGCCATCCGTGATCGTGCAGCTCTCCCCGACGGCTCCGACATCTCCCTACACGCCGCGAACGCGCGCATCATGCAGGCAGCTGACGCTGACGGCTACATCTATCGCGGCCTCGTCTACCTCCACCGCAGCGACCTCCCGCTGCGCGTGCCGACTTCACCGCCGCACAGAAACGCAATACACGCCGCCCCGAGCCATACCTCGGCATCGCCCTCACCCACACCGCAGAGGGCAGCACCAGGAAGCTCGCCGCGCCTACGAAGCATACCTGAAACTCGCGCCCGACGATGCGGGCGCACTTTACAACTACGGGCTCACCCTCCTCGCAGAAAACGCCGCAGCGAAGGCAATTCCCGTCCTGCGCGACGCCATCCACCGCGACGCCGCGAATGCCGACGCACAGAACGCCCTCGCCGTCGCCCTCATCCACACGAAGGACTACACGGGCGCATGGAAAAACCCTCGCAGGCGCCGCCGCCATCGCCCCCGCAAACACCGACATCCTCGTGAATCAAATCCTCCTGCAGGCATGTCTGAAGGACATAAGCGACAAGAAAGGGAAAAAGAAATAAGATTCTAGCCACTATGACGAAATAACTTTTCACGCAATAAAGGAAGGTGATGGTATGCTGGAACTGACAGGATACTATGATGGTGCAAGCGTACAACTTTTGAGCGCTGCTCAGCTCAAAAAGAACCAAAAGCTAAAAATTATCGTCATGAATGACTTTGTCGATGAACCTCAGACAAAACCTGTTCTGACAACAAACGACAGAGCACAGCGTGCCTATGCGCGCATATTATCCCCTCACAAAGCCGGGCATCGGCGGTGACGACTATAAACAAGACCTAGCGGAAATGTTGGAGATATGCAGATGCTAATTGACACAAATGTAATTATGGACGTACTGGTGGGACGTGAGCCGTTCCTACCACTCACAACAAGTGGTCAAGCTCTGCACGAGACAAAGGCCATTCACGGGTTCATTGCAGCGCATAGCATAACAAATTTGTTTTACATCCTACGTAAATACTATAATTCAGATGAATGTCGCAGCATCCTTCTAGGGCTTCTGGATATTTTCTCTATCATCTCCGTTGATGAGGACAAACTGAGACGCTCTCTGCAAAACGATCGATTCAAAAGACGTTGAGGACTGTCTGCAAATGGAATGTGGACAATCTGTAAACGTATCGTATATTGTGACACGAAACATAAAAAGATTTTTGTGAGAGCAGTATCCCATGCCTGACACCAATCGAAGTTTGTTCTATGTTCCATCAGCCCTCCCATCCCCCAATTAAAATAAGAACCGTACCGAGGTATTTCCCTCGTGTACGGTTCTCTTTGTTATCGGTGCGTTTACTCCACGAGCCGCAGGAGTCCCGGCTGCTCGATGTTCCACTTGTCGTTGCGCTTGCTGAAGAGTGCGGGCATATCGACGGTGACGTGATCGTAGGTCATGCCGGCCTCGTAGCGTGCAGCAAAGGTCTCCTTCATGCCGCCGCTCTCATGCAGGTTCTGGTCGTAGGGGAACATGGGGCTCGGAACGACGGCAAAGTCGTCCGGCTGTCCCGGGATGTCATACGCCCAGAAGGTCGCCTCATTGAGGTCCTCGACCTCCTCGAACTTCGGCATCGCCTTGCCGTTCTCGACGGCAGCGTGGTCGGAGCAGACGAGGAGATGCAGCCCATACTTCGTGATGATCGGCATGCACAGCTCCGCGCCCTTCTCTCGATCGAAGTTATCGCACAGAGCGTGGTAGTCGTCAAGAAGATCCTGCCAAATCGGCTTGCTGTCGAGAAGTGCATCGAGGTCGAGATCGTCGTCCTCCTCTTCCTCCGGTTCGGGTTCCGGGTTCAGGCTCCGGTGCTGGTGCCGGCTCAGGTTCCGGCTCCGGCGCGGGAAGCTCAGCTCTGGCTCCGGTGCCGGCAGCTCGGGCTCAGGCTCAGGGGCAGGCAGTTCCGGCTCCGGCGCTGGCTCCTCGGGCGGCGGTGCCGCAGGCTCCCCCATCTCCGTTAGCGCCGCCTCAAGCTGCGCGATCTTTTCCTTGAGCTGCGTGATCTCGCTCGCGGTCATACTGTCCTTTGCTGCGACGCTTTTGATCTCGTTCGAGAGACGCTCCGCCTCTTTGCGCAGCCACGCGACATCCTTTTCCACCGCATCAATCGTGCCGCCCGACTGCCGCCACGCATAGTACGTCGCCACGGAGGCGATCCCGACACTCGCGACGACGAGGACGAACGACAGGATGGTCATAACATCCGCCATTACAGGATGAATAAAGCCTGCCGTCTGCACTGCCGCAGACGCCGCTTCTGTTTCCATACATCATCATTCCTTTCCCTTAGGAAGCACTGATAAATTCAACTTTTCTATCTTGACGCATCTTTTTTGCCCGCACTTCGGCGGAAAATCCTCCACAGAGCACCACTCTGCGTCCGGTTTTCCACCTCGTTCGGACGAAAAAATCTACGCCAATCTGAGAGACTGTTTTATCAGTGCTTCCTTGCTCAGCATACACCCTCATGTATATCTTGTTAATTTCTCTATCATGTGGCAAAATTCCTGCAATAAATCCAGATGGAAGCACTGATAAATTCATCGATTCCATAGAAAAAGAGCCGCCCCGCGCGAAGCGACTCTTCTCATCAAAAATATGAACAGGGATACCGATCAGCATGCACCAGCGATGGCTGCGCCGAGCTTCTTGCTGCCCTCGATCCCTCATCGTCCGGCTCATTCTCAACGATGAAAGGTATCGACGAGGTTTGCGCCTGCATCCTTCGTGCGCTCGGACCACGTCTCCATCCATGCGCCTGCGCCCCAGCCCCACGAGCCGAAGAGCACAACGGGCTTGCCGGAGAGCTTGCCGCTGTCCACCGCAGCTGCGAAGAACGGCTCGTACGAGCCCTCCTCGAGCTCCTCTGCGCCCATCGAGGGCAGCCGAGGCGCGAGACCGTCAAAGCCGTCGATCTGATCGACGGAGAAGCTATCCACCTCGAAGCACTCGACCTCAGCACCTGCGCCCCTTTGCGCCCTCGACGACAGCCTCTGCCATCTTCTGCGTGTTGCCCGTGCCGGACCAGTATACAACTGCTACCTTTGCCATGTGAAATCCTCCTCATGAAAATATCCCTCTGCCCCACTGCAGCAGGAGCTGCCGCGCTAAGCAGAATCATTCTATCTCTATTATAGCGAAAAATTCGCATCACTGACAACCGAATCTTTTTATCCATAAATAGATAAATTTTTCAGGAAATAGTTTCTGTGCATCAGGAGAAGGAGTATCTGCCCGCTAAGGTATTCCTCCTTGCAAAATCCCCTCTCTCATGTACAATACGGATAAATCTCAATCCGAATTTATGCGGTCAAATCTATGGAGGTATACTATGTTCACTACGCAGTACATGCGCACAATGCTCGCCGCAGTGATGCTTGGCTTGCTCGTTCTGACGAGCGGCTGTTTCAGCGGCGACGTGAACGTCACGGTCAGCAAACGACGGCTCTGCCGATCTCAAGACGACGCTCGTCAGTGCGCCGATGCTTGCTCAGATCGTCGAGCAGAGCAAGGCGTCCATGCTAGCAAAAGAACCCCGATGCGCAGGTCGCGCCTGTCACAAAGGAGAATATGTCGGGCTACGAGATCACGGAGCACTACGACTCGGTGGACAAAGCTGTCCGATCAGGAGTTCTTCGCCGCACATGACGGCAAGAACACGGGTATTACGGTGAAGAAGAGCCTCTTCTACACGGACTACAATTTTGACCTTCTGTTCGAGGGCAGCCAGAACGGCGGCGGTGCAGGTGCATTCGCCAGCAACATCACGTTCACCTATCAGATGACCCTCCCGTCCGCACCGTCGAGCACCAACGCCGACCGCGAGGAGGACGGCGGCAGGACGCTCACGTGGAACCTCGGCAAGACGCTCGTCACGGGCGAATCCTCGCCGATTCAGGTGTCGTTCCGCATCTGGCATACGAACGTCATCATCGGCGCCGTCGTCCTCGTGCTCGTCATCCTCGCTGTGATTGCCTTCCTGATCTGGCGTCGCCGCAAGGGATCCGATCCCGACGAGGAGCCTCAGCTGCTTGACGGTCCGGTCATCGACGTGAAGGCGGAAGAAAAGCACTGATCGCGAGATTGGATATGAAAAACATCCCTGCCGCTCGGCAGGGATGTTTTGTGTTAGTCGTAATGTCAGCGCTGTTTCATCGTCACTCCGCTGTGCAATTTATTTTACCCGCACTGCAGGATCAGATGAACGTTGTCAAAGTTCCGCGCAGTCAGGTCTTCCTTCGAATCCAGAAGTAGATCCGACCACAGTCGCCGTACATAAGCTCCGTTTCATCATCCTCGACGGTGCCCATCTGAAAACAACACCCAGCGATCTGCAGCACTTTCTCGCAAGTTCCGCTTGCTCCTCTTCGGAGAGCTCTTCCTGCATGTCTCCGTCAATGCCTCTGCTGTCAGCGTTCGCACTCCGGCTCCATTTCATTCTGAATCTCGTCGGCATAGCCAAGCATCTTCATGGGATTGTCCTCGTGTGCGGCAGCATCGTATCCGAACGCCGCGCGCAGTTCGTTGTAGGTATCCCAATCCACCTCGTCGCCGCAGCTGCGGCTGTATGCAAAAGGACGACAGAAGGCTGACGGCATCCGCAAAGGACAGCGCCTGCTCGCCCACGCTCCACTCCTTCGTTTCCTCCGGAATCTGTGTCGGGACAAGTCCCTCCGTCTCGGGAAATAATAGACGCGCGCATAGCCCTTTGTGCTCCGGTTCAAAGCCCCCACTCCATCGACACTGGTCTCATAGAAGAAACTGAGGACGCCTGACGTTGGCGAAGCCCCGTACGATCATACTGCGAGGGACCTCAGCGGGTTAATCTGCGCGAGAAAGGCAAGCGGGCGGTTCTTCGTCACGTCCTCGAAGTCCGTTCCCTCATAGTACGGCCAGTCAAAATCTGCGGGCAGGTCGGGCGTTCCGTAGAACTTTGCTCGCGCCAACGGGAGCTTTTTCCTGTGCGGGATGATGCGCGATCGCAATCTCGCGCCGCTGTGTGCGTTCAAAGAAATGCCGTCACGTCACGGCGCAGGCGTTCCCGCTCTGCCTCAACGTCGCGCACGAGCTGCTCACACGCATCGAAGCGGGCTCCTCCATACCAGCCGTGCTTGTTTTCAACCGCCTCTTTGCACCGCGCCGTCATACCGCCGGGCTTGCCAAAAGAAGACGCGCTCGATCTCGCCTGCCTTGCCGTATCCTCGTCTGCACGCTCCAAATAGCTGAGAGCCAGACGCAGAGCACAGAGCTTCGGATAACGATTGATCGCAAAAAAGTAGAGAGCATAGCCCATGCGATAGTTCCAGAGCGCATCGCGCTCGGCTTCCGGAACCTCGTACAGTACCTTGACCGCATCGAAAAAGCTGCGTTCCTCGATGTATTCCTGCGCCGTCTTCAGTGCCTCGCTCGCCCGCCGATACTGCATGACGAGGATGACGACGAGAGAGCGAGTCCGACGAGGTCGGTGATGCCGCCCGGCTTAATCATGAGGAGGCCGGCGATGATCAGGAGGATCCGCTCATAGGGGCGGCAGTGATCGGCGAGGAATCCACAGAGCGCGGAGCTGATGGCGATCATGCCAGAGCGCCGTGAGCGTCACGGAGACGATGGCGAGCGGTGTCGCATCGACCATGAGGGAGGACGGGCGACAGGACGAATACATAGGGGATGATGAACGCCGCTATCGCTGGTTTTTGACGCGTGACGCCTGTTTTTCAGCGCATTTCCTCCGCTGATGCCCGCTCCTGCGTGAGCGGCGAGGGCAACAGGCGGCGTGACATCCGCAATGATGCCGAAGTAGAACACGAACATGTGCGCAGCGAGCACAGGCACGCCCATCTGCTCCAGTGCAGGGTGCGGCGATGGTCGAGGTGATGACGTAGTTCGCCGTCGTCGGCACGCCCATGCCGAGCACGATTGCCGTAATCATGGTGAAGAACATCGCCGGCGGAGCATCCCACCTGCGAGATCAATCAGTCCCGATGCGAGGCGCAGGCCGACGCCCGTCTTTGTGACGACGCCGATGATGATGCCCTGCCGACGCACAGGCGACGAGCACGCCAGGCACGCCCTTCGCGCCGCGCTCAAGGCCGTGAGACGATCTCGATCGGCTTCATGCGCGTCGATTTGCGCAGCATGGCGCAAAGGATGGAGAGGAAGATGGCGACGAGTGCCGCGCGCATGGGCGTATAGCCCGCGACGAGCAGGTAGACAATCACGATGAGCGGGATCGCGAGATGCCCGCGCTCCTTCAGGAGCGTCAGCGGATTCGGCAGCTCGGCGCGCGGGATGCCCTTCAGCTTCTTGCGCTTTGCCTCAAAGTGAACGCCGAGCCAGACCCCGTAAAGTGAGAGTGCGGGGATCGCCGCCGCCTTGACGACGTCGATGCAGGGGAACGCCGACGAACTCCGCCATGAGGAACGCCGCCGCGCCCATGACCGGCGGCATGAGCTGTCCGCCCGTGGACGCCGCCGCCTCGACCGCCCCCAGCAAAAGTTTGCGTTGTAGCCGAGTTTTTCATCATCGGGATGGTGAGCGAGCCCGTGCCGACGACATTTGCGACCGAGCTGCCGAGACCGTGCCCATCAGTCCGCTGGAGAGGACGGCGACCTTCGCCAGGGCCGCCGCTCGCCCAGCCCGCGACCGCACTGGCGAGGTCGATGAAGAACTTGCCGAGTCCCCGTGCTCTCAAGATAGGCACCGAAAAGGATGAAGAGGAAGATAAACGTCGAGGAGACACCGAGCGGGATGCCGAAGATGCCCTCCGTCGTAAAGTAGAGGTGGCCGATCAGCTGCTCCGGCGTGAGTCCGCGATGCGCGAGCACGCCCGGCATGTAGGGACCGAGGAAGGCATACGCGATGAATGCGAGCATCGTCACCATCGGCAGCCCCCGACGCGCCGCGTCGCCTCGATGACGAGGAGGATGCCGAGTCCGCCGACGACGGTGTCCACAGGCGAGACCGTGCCCGCACGCGTGATCAGCTCGCGGTACTGGATGACGAGATAGAGCGGGTGTCGCCGCACCGAGGACGGCGAATACGATGTCGATCGGGATGAAAGTAGTGATCCCGCGTCCACGCGCGCGAAAGGGATAGGGGAGATAGGCGAGCGCGAGGTCCGAACCCGAGGTGGATGGCGCGCTGCAGCTGTGCATCGAGCACGCCGAAGATCGCCGTATAGAGCTGAAAGACGGAAAACGTAATGGCGATCGCCGCAATGATCTTCTTCGGCCAGCCCGTATAGTGGGCGGTGTTGGACTCACGGTCGTACTTTCTTGAGTACCTTTTCCGCATTTGCAGCATGGTCTGTCATAGAGGTTCACATCCTTAAATGATTCTTTTCGGCAGGGGCATAGCCCCGAGCATTTTCACGATATACAAAATATTTTGATAAAGATGCAGAAAAAGAAATACGAGGCCCGCGATCCGCAGCCTCGGAAATCTTATCATCAAAGCTTGATAGAGTGGCGCAGCGACGAGGGTCGATGCGCGTGCCGTCGAGGATAGCGCTCATAGAGGGGATAGTCCGTGCCGCCCACCGTAATGGTCAGCTCCGTCCCCACGCCCTGTGCGCAGGCTCAGCGTGTCATAGTCACGATCCATATCGAGGATGAAATGTCCATCCTCCTCGCGAAATATCCCTCCTCGGGGAGAAAAGGGCAGCCCCACGCCGTGCGACTGATAGCGCGTGCCCGTGAGGTGGAAATGCCCATCCGGATAGACGGTGAGAACTCCTCCACAGGCGTCTTCTGCACGGGTGGATGAACCGCACCGTGAACGGCGTGCCCTCTCTGCCGATCTCCGCACGAGAACGGTCGTCTCACCGCCCGCGTGCATGAGGAGCGCCGGGGCGGAGAGAATGTCAAACGCGATGAGGAGCACGGCCGCCGCGGAGCGATCAGATAGGCTCTCATTTTCTCGTTAAAGTACTTCTCCGCGCCCGGATTCATCGGCAGGGACATGCCGTCCTCCGCTGTATCCTTCGTGATCTGCTTGCCGACTGCATGTGCCGCCTGCAGACGGTCGAGATGCGTGAAGATCGCCTTCGTGATGCTGTAGCCCATATCGGCATCCACCGAGGGACCCGCGACGAGCATCGCCATGACGGAGACGCCCGGGACTGCCTCATCAAAACTCCTGCATACGTACCCGCAGGGATCGTGGTCTTCGTGTAGAACGGATGCTTCGCGATCAGCTCATCCGCGACCTTCTCCTCTACGGGGAGGAGACGGACGGGGTTCTGCGATGCGATATCCTGCACGGACGCCGTCGGATAGCCCGCCGTCAGTACGGCGACATCCACGTTGCCGTCCTTCAGTGCGCTCGCGCCCTCAGCGAACGAGAGGAACTGTGCGTCAATATCGTTATAGGGAGACGCCGTATGCTGCGAGAATCTGGCGCACATTCGCCTCGACGCCCGAGCCAGCCGCACCGACCGCGACGCGCTTGCCCTTGAGATCGGCAATACTCTTTGATGCCCGAGGACTGGAGCGTCACGAACTGGCAGGTCTCGGGATAGAGCGATGCAATCCCTGCAGACCGTCCACCTTCTTGCCGTCGAACATCTCCGTGCCCGTCACGGCGTAGTACGTAATATCGTTCTGCACCGTCGCGAGATCGATGGCCTTGTCGCGCAGCATATTGATGTTTGCCACCGACGCGCCCGTGCTCTGTGCACTCGCGTTCATGCCCGGGATCTCCTTGTTCAGGATCTCGGCAATCGCGCCGCCGATCGGGTAGTAGGGTCCCCGCCGTGCCGCCCGTGCCGATGTTGAGAACTTCTTCGCCGATGCAGAGTCGCCGCCGCAGCCGGTGAGGAGTGCAGCAGAGAATACAAGGACTGCACCTGCCGCAAAAACTTTCTTTACGGTAGAGATGTTCATGTTCTTTCCCTCCTAAAAAAATGAGCGAATTTCCGCAAATGGAAATATGATAACGAAAATATAGTACCATAAAGCCGCCCTGCATGCAAGCAGGACGGCTTCTGTATAACAGTATACAAGAAGTTTCAATAATCACATCCTGCGAATGCGTCGCGGGAGTCCCGTTCAGTTCTTCACGATCTCCGCCGGCTCGCCGTTTCGCCTTGGCGCGTGCGATGCACTCCTTCAGACGTGCGATGTTCTTCACATGGAGGTCGATCGCAAAAGCGGATCCGCTTCTTCTCCTCCTCCGTGAACACGGGGTTCTCGTAAAGCGGCACGGATGCGAACGAGACGCGCCTCCACGTCGCGCAGCTCATCCTCCATCGGGCCGCACATGCTGCAGCGCAGCCGTAGACCGCGCGCATCGCATCGAGGACGTACTGTGCGTAGCCCGGCTCGCTCGAGGCTTTTTCCAGCCACTGTGCGACGTGGTAGATCACATCGTAGGGCGGCTCGCCGCCGTGGATCATGGAGACGATCTCCATCTTCACCTGCTGCTCCCCTGCCGTGCGGCTGGCGGATCAGCTCCTGCACCCGCCATCAGATGACCTTCTCGCCGTGGTAGCGTTCTGCCCGCCGATCTCGGGATAGAACGCCGTACTCCACCGACCCACTCGCATTTGTGCTGATTGCTTGCGCATGGATCGTCTTGATGCGGTCGATGTTCTCGCGCACGATCTTGCCCGGGACGCCCGCGACAAGCGAGTTCGGCGGGATGACTGCGTTCTCCTTGACCACGGCGCCCGCCGCGATAATCGAGCCGCGCCCGATCTTTGCTCCCGTGAGGACAATCGCACCCATGCCGATCAGCACGTGATCCTCGATCTGCAGCCATGGATGCACGCGTGTGCCCGACCGTCACATAGTCGCCGATGATGCACGGATTCTCGTCCGCGACATGCAGGCACGTGAGATCCTGAACATTTGAGCAGACGCCGACCGAGATATAGTTGACATCGCCGCGCGCGACAACCCCCGGCCAGAGGCTCGCGTACTGCCCGAGCCGTACGTCGCCCGAGAGAAAAACCTGCGGTGCGACAAACGCCTCCTCGTGAATCTGCGGCGTGATGCCGTGAAAAGGGGGGAATCCGTCTCCTTTGAATGTAAACATGGCTGTCCTTTCTAGCACCGAACCCCTTATTTCGCAGGCGTCCGTGCAGCAGCATATTGCTCAGCCCTTCGCCTCGAAGGACGCTCCGCGCTGCGCCGCATGATAGTAGCGCTGTGAGGCGAGCACCTCTGCGGCACTCGGCGCAGGATGCGAAAAGGAAGGCGCGTGGCATCGCGTGCTGCTTGCGGTGGATGCCGCGTGCCTCCTCCGCTGCCGCATCGCGTATCGTATCCGGAGGTTCCGGTACTCCTTGGTGTTTGCATACTCCATCCACTCACGCTGGAGCGCGCGCAGGAGATATACCTCTCATCGTCGATCGGCGAGGCGATTGCCCGACTGCTGTGCCGTGCGGAGCATCTCCGCCATCTCCGCCGGCGGGGCGTGCGACGATTGCCGCAGGCGTCCTTCTCCGCCCCGCACGAATGATCCTGCACGCCGTCTGCGTACCCACCGTCCGCACCGTCCCTGTGCCGGCGTTCGGCTGCAGACAGTGCCGCGTCACTCTGCGCGGCAACCGCCTCACGGCCGATGGCGCCCTGCATATCCCTGTCGTCGGCGCAGCATCCGCGCCCGTCGCCTGTGGTGCATCGAGCATCGCCCGCCGCAGCCGCACTGCCGTTCGCCGCTGCGGCAGGGCATCTCCGCAGCCCCCGCAGAACCGCCCCGCCTGCACCCGACACGCTGACGCACCGCCGCCCCGCTGCATCTCCGCGAGCACGGAGATATTCGCCTGTGCCACCGCGAGCCGTGCCTCCTCCTTTGACTTGGCACGTTTCAGTGCGCGTTCCAGAGCCCTCACGCCGCTCCTCGATCCGCGCCACCTTATCGTAGAGATCAGGATCCTTCTCCTTCAGATACTGCTTGTCCATGGGAGAGACTTCTGCCCATTCCGCAGTTTCTGGCGGATCAGGCTCTCGCGCTCCGCGTCGCGTTTTGTATTTGACTCCTGCGCTCTCACTGAACCTCTGCCTGCTGATCTGCAGGGGCGCCCCCATCGCCGCCTACGAGACTCTGTCCCGTCTTTACGCGATACTTCGCCTCGCGCCTGAGGTTATTCAGCTGTGCATAGTCGCTGACTCGTCGATTCCTTCGACAGCGCCATACGATTACCTCCCTGTAATATCTGTTATCATCCATAATTAGAATCGGCGGCAGATGCCTCCTCTATAAGCCCTCGACCATATTCTATCCTATTTTGGGCAAAAGAAAAAGCTGGTGATCCCCACCAGCCTTATATTTTCCTGCCATTTGGTCGTCGATGCACGAGCGCTTGCGCGCGCCTCCCCGATGCAGAACACTAATCATCCCGCCAAGTTTCCAGATATCCCTCAAGGCTGGCTAACCCTTCCAAATGTACCGCATGCCGTTCCCCATTCCCCTTCGAATGTTTTGGCACACGTACAAGAAATACTGTGATAATTTACCATATCCACCGTGCTATTGCAATAGTTCTGCGCCCTCCGGAAAAATTTAATAGAACATAGCATTACGAAAAGACAGACGATTATTCCTTCAAATGGCAGGCAAAACGATTCCTGAAAAATTTGCGCTGAATTTATCCGTGATTTCCACATCTCTGCTTGACTTCATCGCGTTTCTGCGCCATAATCAACGCATGAATAACTGTTCATATAAAAAGCGAAAGCGGTGATCCATCATGGATTCAGCAGCACAGTCTCATCGATTGCGGGTGCGGATGCACGAAACGCGCCGCCGGAGCGACGCACGTACCTGTCCGCGTGCACGCGCATCGCGGCAGCAGCCCTGCTCTTTCTCCTCGGCATGCTCTGCGGCGAGGGGACGGCGGGCACCATTCTCTTTCTCGCGGCGTATGTCCTCGTCGGTGCCGATGTTCTCTGGCGCGCCGCCGTGAATCTGCGGCAGGGGCATCTCTTTGGTGAGCACTTTCTCGCAGGCACCGCCACGCTCGAGTGCCCTCGCGCTCGGCGACTACGCCGAGGCCGCCGCCGTCATGCTGCTCTATCAGCTCGGTGAGTTTCTGCAGGATCGTGCCGTCCAGCGCGCACGCCGCTCCCATCACGGCGCTCATGGACATCCGCCCCGACACGGCGCGCGTCCTCATGGACGGGCGCAGAAATCGTACATCCCGAGGCGGTCGCCGTCAGCAGCATGATCCGCATCTATCCGGGGCGAACGCGTGCCGCTCGACGGGACGGTGACCGCAGGCGAGAGCACGCTCGATACTGCCGCCCTCACGGGAGAGTCCCTGCCGCGCACCGTACGTACGGGAGATACGCTCCTCAGCGGCTGCGTCAACATCACGGGCGTGCTGACCGTCCGCGTCACAGCCGCCTATGCGCAGTCCGCTGCGCGCGCATTCTGGATCTCGTGGAGGCGGCGGCGGATGAAATCACGGACGGAGGCGTTCATCACGCGCTTTGCGCGCATCTATACCCCCGTCGTCGTATGCGCCGCTCTCGCCATCGCCGTCCTGCCGCCGCTCATCATGGGAGACGCCTTCGCGCCGTGGGTCTACCGTGCGCTGACCTTCCTCGTCATCTCCTGCCCCTGCGCCCTCGTCATCTCCGTCCCGCTCACCTTCTTCGCGGGGCTCGGCGCGGCATCCCGTGCGGGGCTCCTCGTCAAGGGCAGCTCCTATCTCGACGCGCTCGCCCGCACGGACACCGTCGTCTTTGACAAGACAGGCACGCTCACCGAGGGCAACCTCCGTGTGACGCGCATCCTCCCCGCCGCAGGCACTACGACAGGAGGTACTCGCCCGCGCCGCCGCCGCAGAGCAGAACTCCTCCCATCCGATGGCGCGCGCCGTCATGCGTGCCTTCGCGGAATGCGGCGGCACGCCTGCGGCTGTCCATGACATCGAGGAGCACGCGGGACGCGGCATCACCGCGCGCAGCGAGACGCATCATCTGCATCGGCACGCGCGCATACCTCAGCGAAGCGCGTCACCGACCTCCCGCCTGCCGCACCTGCGGGTGCGATCTGGCTCGCCGTGAATGGAGCGTATGCGGGCATGATCTGCGTCGCCGACACCGTCAGGGCAGGTGCTGCGGATGCCGTCCGCGCGCTGAGGGAGCACGGCGTCCGCGAGACCGTCATGCTCACGGGTGATGCCCGCCCGCCGCCCAGAGCGTCGCTGCGGCGGTCGGTATCGACACAGATAGCCGCCGAACTCCTGCCGCAGGACAAGGCGGCACATCTTGAGCGTCTGCTCACCGCCGAGCGCGCGGACGGGACGCTCGCCTACATCGGCGACGGCATCAACGACGCACCTGTCGCTTGCACGTGCCGACATCGGCATCGCCATGGAGCGGCATCGGTGCGGACGCCGCCATCGAGGCGGCGGATGTCGTACTCGCGACCGACGAGACCGCGCAGGCTCGTCTCCTCCTCGCCCTCGCACGCACGCACCGTCCGCATCGCACGGGAGAACATCGCCCTCGCCATCGGCATCAAAGGCGGCCGTCCTCCTCCTCGGCGCGCTCGGCTGGGTGAACCTCTGGGCGGCGATCTTCGCCGACGTGGGCGTCCCCCTCCTCTCGCCGTCCTCAACGCCATGCGCGCCATGCGGGCGTGAAAAACTTTCATCTATATTTGAGAGCTCACCTCCGCACGATATGATAGGTAGAGGATATCTGCGGAGGTGCTGATGATGCAAACACAGCGTATTGATGAAAAACTTTCCTTTCTGCACGGATGCTCATCCCGCGCGTCAGACCGCACGTCAGACCACGGGACGAACAGCAGGGCAAAACACAAAAGCTGCCGACCATCCTCTCCCGCGCCGCCGAGGTCTATATCAGCGCGAAGGACGCGGGCTGAGTGCGATGGATGCCTCCGACGACCGCCTGACCCCTGCCGAGACGGCACTCGCCGCCGAGCAGAACGAGCTGGATGAGAAAACGCGCGAAAAGGACGAAGCCGCCGCCATCGAGCAGCGCATCGCGACCGACGAAAAAGCTCACGAGACGACGATAAGGCGCTCCTGCAAAAGGAAGCGGACAAACTGAAGCAGGCGGGGAATGACCGACGAGTTGGCTCAGCACATTCTACAGAAGGGCGCGAATTGGAACAGCAATACAATGCCGAAGGACTCTGAGAGAGGATAAGCGACTCATCGGCACACAGATAAGTGAGAACGCAAAACATCGGTGAGTTCAAAATATCATCAAAGGAAAAAGCAGAGACATACCGATGCCCTGCGGCGTCAGTCCGTGCAGGAGCGCGCTGATCTCGAAGCCGCGACGGCAAAGAGAAAAAAGAAAATGCCGCCCCCAAGGAGGACATTGCGACGGCGAACGCCGTCACCTCCCTCACTGCCGCACTGACGAAAGAAAGGCACTCGAGGATGCGGAGAGCAAAGACAAGGACGATGCGGGGCGCAGGATGCAGCCCCGCGAATAAATCTTGCACGTTACGTGGCTCTCTGATATAGTAGAGACATGAGAAGAGACCTTGACAGGACGTCTGCTTCTGCACCCGATAGGTATAACCGCTCAGTGTGGCCAGCAGAGGGCGGTTATTTCTTTTTATCGCAACAATGTAGCCAGTGACGAGAATCAATGTGAATAAATCTTGCATGATGCGGCTCTCTGATATAATAGGGACATAAAAGAGAACCGCTCGATGAGCAGCTACCTTCATCACGGATATGGATTTAACCCGCACCGTTTCTCCAGGCAGGCGGTTATTTCTTTTACAGCGAGGATGTAACCCGTGGCAGAATACAATAAGCAGTATGCACTCGTAGCTATCCATTTGCACCACCTCCCATGTATAGAATAAGGAAGGTGAAGAAGGTTGCCATAAGCTTATCGATTGGTTTCTCCTATATTATACAAACATCTGTTCAAATCCGCAACTAGAATCTCACAAAAGCCCCCGACCATCGTCGAGGGGCTTTTCATCTCTTATGCCTCGCCACGGCGTCCGTGATAGAGACACCACGGCTCCTCCGCCATGAAGTCGCCGCCGTGGTAGTACGCGGCGCGCGCGCGGCAGCCGCCGCATGCCTTCTTATAGCTGCACGAGCCGCAGCCGCCGCCGTAGTCGAGCGTGCGCAGCTCCTGAATACCTCGTTTTCGCCCAGATCTCGTCGAGACGGCGTCTCGCGCACATCGCCGAGCTCGCGGCTCAAATAGGCACACGGCTGCACCTTGCCGCGCGGACTGATGATGCGGTACGTCAGCCCCGCGAGACACCCGCGCAGCGCGTATCCACGCCGAGCTGGTCGGCAATGCGCAGGAACTGCGGCGCACAGGTCGGCTTCAGCTCGATGTCCACCGTCTCCTGCTTCTTCATGATGCGCGTGAGCACATCCTCATATGCCTCCGCGCGCAGCGACTCCTCCTCGATCGTCTCCCGCACGCCCCGTCAGCACTGAGAAGAAGAAGTGATGCGCCTTTGCTCCGATCTCCACGGCGAAATCCGTCATCGCCTCAAGCTCGTGCGCATTCAGTCCATCACCGTCGTGTGGATCTGGAACGGCAGCCGCAACGGCACGCAGTTCTCCATCCGCGCACCGCGCCGTCCCAACCACCCGGAACGAGCGGAACGTATCGATGACTTCTTTTTGTCGAGGCGAGGTCGAGCGAGATGCCCATCCCACGCGCCCGCCTCCTTCAGCGCCCTTCGCCATCGGCAGATCAGATCAGCGTGCCGTTCGTGCCGAACACGGGGATCAGCCCCAGCCCCGCGTGCATGGGCGACCAGCTCAAGAATATCAGGGGCGTGTCAGCGGCTCACCGCCCGAAAAAGATCATAATGCGGAACCCCTGCCTTTGCGATCTCGCGCAGGGCTTCTTGCCCTCCTCGGTCGAGGTTCCTCGTCCGCGCAGCCCGCGTCACGGTAGCAGTGCGCACAGTACATATTGCAGGCGTTCGTCGTATTCCACGAGATGATCTTCACCCCGCCGCCCGCGACGCCCTTCAGGGTGCCCGCCGAGGTGACCCCTGTCCCATACCATGCGGATGTCACCGGGATGCCCCCATCCCGTGCGGGTGACCCATCCATGCGGATGCCCTGCCAGTGCGCCCTGTGCGGCGTGCGCCGCGTCCATCGGCGCGCTCACAGTGCCGCCCCCGCGACGCCGATCTCCTCATCCGTCAGATAGCAGGACGGATCGGACGCCTGAAAATCCCCGTCCGTGCCTCGGCACGCGTGCGAAAATTCCCGTTGCACCAGTCGAGATACTGACACTGGCTGCGCGCCCTTGAGGGAGCTTGCGATCCTTCAGCCCCGCCATGATCGGATTCGTACATCCTGCCAGATATCGCCGAACTTGCGCTCACGCACATTGCCGAACGTATGATGCTGCGTAAACTGATCAGGGTGCACATAGCCATCGGATCCACCTCGCCGAACGCGATCCCGGAGCGGTTGCCGCCGTTCGCGCCGATCAGCTCTTGATCTGTCCCGCCCGCGTCGTTGCCCTCGGCAAGTGCCTTCAGATACATGGACCCCGTCGCAGTGATTGTCCACCGTCAGGATTTCCTTCGTGAGGCCGCGCGCCTCAAAGTCCTTCGTCCGCGCGATAATCGTATCCATCGCCCGCCGCGACTCCTCGGGCGTCACATCCTCATCCATCATCTGCCCGCCGCGCCCCGAGTAGACGAGGTGATAGACAGACGCGGTTGATCCCCTTTTTCCTCGATGAAGTCAAAGATCTTATCGAGCTCCATGATGTTAGTGATTGATCGTAAAGCGCAGCCCCACGCGCTGACCGACGGCGACGCAGTTCTCAATGCCCTCCATCGCCCGCTGGTACGCCGCCGTCACGCCGCGGAACATATCGTTCATCCGCCAGACCGTCGAGCGAGATGCCGACACAGCCCACACGAGATCCTTGATGCGCTGTGCCACATCGCGCGTGATGAGCGTCCCATTCGTCGAGGCGTCGGACGCACGCCGCGCTCTGCCGCGTGCTCCGCGAGCTCGAAAAAGTCAGGGCGGATCAGCGGCTCGCCGCCGAGAAAAGCAGCACGGGCGCGGAACTCCGCAGATCGTCGATGAAGCGCTTTGCCTCCTCCGTCGTCAGCTCCCCGTCGTACTTCTGCCCGTCCGACTCCATATAGCAGTGGCGGCAGCGCAGATTCACGTGCGCGTCGAGTTCCAGACCACCACGGGGCCCCATGCCCTCCGCGGCACCGCTCTTCATCCGATGCGCGTTGTGTGAGTAGCGCAGCGCATCACCATAATACTCATCCATAAAAGAAAGTTTCGTTACACTGATCATTGGTACTCCTAAAATACACAGATTGGAAAACGGCTCGCGCCGTCACACCATAAGAAACACTCAGCCCTCTGGCTGCCCGTCCCGCCTGCGGATACCGTCGGAGGAGGCGCGTCTTGAGCGCGATATTCTCCTGAAAACTCAGCTCCAACTGGCTGAACGCCGCCGCCTGATACAGCGAGTGGAACATCTCCCGCGATCAGATCGACAGGAACGTCACGGCGGATCTCGCCCGCCTCCTGCCCCTCGCGGATAATCTCGGTAAGACCCGCTTCACCTGCGGTGCCACTACGGCTCGGATGCGGCTTATCCTCCGTCCCCCTCCTGCGGGGCGCTGCCCTGTGCCTGATGCTGCGAAGCAGGAGAAAAGCGGCATCCTGAGCGGTTCTCATCGAGAACTTCGCCGTCACACGCGCGCCGACCTCGAGCAGCTCCAGCGAACTGCGCTCCGCCGCCCCGCGCCTCGGCGAGCGCGATACGGATCGTCTCGCCCAGTCGTCCGAGCAGAGAGAACAGCAGCTCCTCCTTCGAGGCGAAAGTAATTGTGAGAACGTCCCGATACCGAGATCCGCCGCCGCCATGATGTCTGCGACCGACGTCTCCTTGGCCCTTCTTCGAGAACTCGCTGATCGCGGCTTCGAGAATCATCTTGCGCGACTACGCTGCTTGCGCTCACGACGCCCCATCTTTTCTTCCAAACGAATCGCATCCCTCTCTCGTTAGTAATACTATTATAACGAAAAAGCCATTGAAAAGGAAAAATATGAATCTCGTTCATATTTTCATTCTCAATAGCAAAAATATCATCAATGCATTTACGCCGATCTTCATCGGCGTCTGCGTTCAAAATGGTGACCCAGGAGGGATTCGAACCCCGACCCTTTGATTCGTAGTCAAATACTCTAATCCAGCTGAGCTACTGAGTCACGTGTCTTGCGACGGTGATTATAATATCAGGAGGACTGTCGGTTTTAGAAAAGGCTGCTTCTTGACAGAAACATCTGTTTTACTATAATGAAACGTAACTTAAAATGTTAGATTGCTGCCGACGAGGCGACAACAAATTGTCAGGACTTGTAATCCCTTTCTAGTAGGTAATGAATAGTTACTAGAACCTCATGTCTCTGTGGACTGAGGTCTTTTCTTCACACTCGCCAAGCCCACACCTGAGACCCCGATTCGCCCCAGACGCCGTCGCGATAGAGGCGCACGAGGCGCATCGAGACGATCTCGCCGCGTGGGACGGCGGCATCCGTACTAGACGCGGATGTACGTCCCCGTCAGCCCGTCCGTCACGCCATTCTCCTCCGTCTCAAAAGAGTACCCCTCCACCGTGCCGAGTGCCGTGCGGTGATACGCCTCCGCCAGCTCCTCTGCGAGTGCCTGCATCCGCGCCGCACGCTCCTTGCGCACCGTCGGGAGGGGATCTGATCCGTGCGCCGTGCTGCAGGCGTCCCACGCCGCGCCGAGTAGGGGAAGACGTGCATCCGCGCAAAGCCCATCTGACGCACGAAGGCGAGCCCCGCCGCGAAGTCCTCCTCCGTCTCCCGGAAAGCCGAGCGATGATGTCCGTCGAGATCGCCACCCAGCACAGCGCGGCGCACATCCGCGAGGGCTGCGCGAACGCTCGCCGTATCGTAGTGGCGGTTCATCGCGCGCAGGACGTTGTCGCTCCCCGCCTGCAGGGGCAGATGCAGATGCGAGCAAAGCGCGGCTCCGTCCGCACGAGCGAAGGAGATCCTCCGACAGCTCCACCGACTCCAGCGAGCCCAGCCGCAGCCGCCGCAGTCCCTGTGTGCGCGGTGCGATGCGGCACGCATCGGCAAGCGTCGGACGCTGCGGAAGGTCGATGCCGTACGCGCCGAGGTGAATCCCGTCAGCACCACCTCGCGAAACCCCGCCGCCGCGAGTTTCTCCATCTCGCGCGCTACCGCCGCGAGCGGACGCGACTTCACGGGCCCGCGCGCGAGGGGATGATGCAGAACGAGCGAAATTCTGGCAGCCGTCCTCGATCTTGAGAAAAGGCACGCGTGCGGTGCGGCACGCCGTGCGAGGGATGTCCTCAAGGCACGCGCCTGCATCCATCCGTGATCTCCTCCACCGCCATCGCGCGAGCGCTCCTCCTCCACATAGTCCACGATGCGCGCTCCTCCGTCCCGATCACGACGCGCACCCCTTCGAGGCACGCACCTCGGCAGGGCGACGACCTGCGCATAGCAGCCCGCCACAGCGATGCACGCCGAGGATTCGTGCGCGACGCACGGCGGATGATCTGGCGGGACTTTCGGTCGCTCAGATGCGTCACCGAGCACTGTGATGACATAGACGTCCGCCCGCTCCTCGAACGGCACGATCTCGCAGCCGCGCGCACGAAACAGCCCTCCATCGTCTCCGTCTCGAGACTGATTCACCTTACAGCCGAGCGTCATAAATGCTGCCTTCAACATGCTCTCCTCCCACCCTAAATTCATACGGAGCGTTTGATAGGGCGGCGTGCCCTATAAGTGAACCCTAGTGAGCAAGTGAGTAAGGGGGCGTTCTGCCCCTGCGGACTTCTTTCGTTCAAGCGCAGCGCGTTTAAAGTCCGCAGGTATTTAGACAGAATGAGCACCCGATCACTTGCGTAACGAGAGCGTTCACGTTGAGGGGTGCCGCTCGAGACAACAGTTTTTATGTTGTATCCAAATCAAACGCTCCGCAATAAATTTTTCGCCCTCACTAATGACATTTACAGAAAAACGATATAATAGGTGTGGGAAAAAATCCCTACCATACACACACGGAAGGAGAAATCTATGGCAGCGATTACACGATGACCAGCGCGGCGAGCAGCATCTACCGCTCGCTCTACGCCGGCACTCTCGCACGGATGCGACGCGTGCCATCTTCGGCGGTCCCATGCAGCGGCAGGGCAACAGCAGTCTCTACGCCGCACAGTACCGCGGGCAGGACTCGAGTGCTGATGAGCTCAGCTCCATCCTCGCCATTGCGAATCAGGCGGCAAAACTGCGCAAGACCCTATGCGGAGACCAGCTCCAGGTTCTACGCCGAGTACGACGGCAACATGAAGGATCTGCGCAAGGCGGCACGTGCCGTCGAGAACACGGACTTCAAGTTCAGCCGCAGCGACATGTCGACGAACGCCGACGGCTCACGCTCCTACAGCGACCGTCTAAAGAGCGCGATCTCGGACGTGAAGGACCTCGTCAGCAAGTACAACGAGGACGAGCGACTTCCCTGCGCGAGAACAAAGGAGCTCGGCAAGGGGCGTACAGGCACTCTCAAGCGAGTTCTCCGACACCACCTATAGCGAGCTCGTATGCGAAGATGGGCATCTCCGTCGACGGCGCAACGGGCAAGCTGCGCGTCAACGAGAACCTGCTCGCCGACGCACTCATCGACTCTCCCGCACGCTCCGAGGCGATTCTCGGCCGGGGCGGACTCGCGGGACGCGCTGACCGTCACGCAGAGGCGGCACAGTTCTCGCGCCGCAGCGTCATCCCGACCATGGAGCAGGGCGATCGGCGGGCAGCTCAGCTACGCGTCGAACATCCTGAACGGACGCTCCCTGCCCACCATGTCGCGTTACTCGAACATGCTGAATCTTCAGCATCTATGTCTAAACAGAGAGGAATGTGGTATGGATGTTGCACAGCTTTCCGTCCAGCATGGCGGCACAGCAGACCGCACGAGCATCGGCATCGCCGCCGCAAAGATGGCGATGGACTCGAGCAGTGAGGCACTCGACCTGATCGAGCAGAGCACCGCGAGCCTCGACCCGAGCCTCGCGCAGCATCGACGTATCAGCGTAACAGAGCAGGGGGCTGTGCGGTAGCATGGCCCCTTTACTATGGAAGGTGTCACTATGTTTGTCACTACCGTTGACTTTCACGCCAATATGGATAAATACTTGGCTCTCATTCCACATGAGGATATTTTCCTCACCGTCGAGGAAAACCCGTCGCGCACTGGTCGCCCCCAAAAATGAGTGCAGTGGACCATCTATGGCCTGCTAAAAACGCTCCTGCGAAAACAATGGCAACGGACATCCGCGAAGAAAGGCTGCAACGTCGCGAGACATCCTATGTGATACAAACATCATTCTCGACGTTCTGCTCGTCACGTGTAGCACTCAACGCCACAAGATTTTCTAAAATTGGCCTCAATACACCTGCGTTAGCATCTCCATATCGTTAGTAAATCCTCCACATGCCCTCTATGCGTCCGGTTTGCCTCAAACGAAAAAATCTACGCCAATCGGACCTCATTTTATCAGCGATTCGCTTGATTTTTCGATACAAAAAGGAACTATAATATGAGCATACGGAGAGGGATTTACCATGGCAACGAAAAGCATTCTGAAGAACGTCAACATCCGAGGAAGGCGGCGTGTCCACGATTTTGTAAACGCCTTTGGAACGCTCCCATCGAGACAGCCCGAAAAAGTCCTCCTGCAGCACCCCCGTGGTGGAGATTCATGCAGATCGAATCAGATCTTTTTAAGAGATTACGAGGCGATAAAGGTATCACGCTATGATGGGCTATCAAAAAAGATAAATCTATCTGAACTACTGTCCGGAACGGAGGATGCAGAACAACTGCATCGTATCCTTTCGGATTTTTCATGTCCATATAACAAGGACGTAGAGGATTTCCTCCATACAAAGGCCATCGAATTTACGCGACAGGGATATTCCGCCACCTACCTGATATTTGCTTCCTATCAAAACCATCCGGTGTTGGTCGGATATTTTGCTCTTGGCCCTAAATTTTTCCATATCAATCTAAAGAACACAAGCAAGACATTGGGAAAACGCATCCGTAAGTTTGCGCGTTACGACGAAGGAATGAAACGCCATCTTGTTTCCTCCATCCTGATTGGACAGCTCGGAAAGAACTATACCCATGGATACGACGCGCTGATCCGAGGAGAGGAACTTCGAAGATTGCCTGTGATACTGTGCGGGAGGCACAACGCATCATGGGAGGTCGGCTTGTCTACCTAGAGTGCGAAGACGTGCCCTCTCTCATACGCTTCTACGAAGAAAACGGATTCTCATCATTCGGTACGCGAGAGTTGGACGGAGACGAAAAGGACGCATTCTCCGGCAAACATCTCATTCAGATGGTGAAATATCTGAAGTAAATTGTGAATTTCGATTCGTGCATAGTAAAATCCCCTCCCGTAGGGAGGGATTTTAGTACGAGATAATCTGCCGCTGACCGAAGAATCGATCAGAAGAAGAACTCAACCGAGCCGTAGAGCTTCTGAACCTTGTCGTTGTCCTGCTTCTCGATCGTCTTGCCCTTGAAGTACTTCGCCGAGAGGAGAACGTTCTTGTAGGGAACATAGCCGAGACCGAACTCAACGCCCTTCGATCCGTCTGTGCACCATCATCGGTCGGGATGCAGCAGCATCATTGCCGAGGTAACGGTAGGGAGACGTATGCGCCCACGAACCCTTGTCAGCCTGATCTGCGCCCTCGCACTCATGGGTGACCTGATATGCCTTCTTCTGCTTGTTGCCGATGATCAGAGCTTGTTCGCATGAGCATAGGCACCCGAGAGGAAGCTGTTCTTGTCGAAGCGATAGCCGAGGTCAACACCCCAGACATTTGCGCTGTCCTTGTGGTTCGTCGTCATGGCAGCAAGATCGTGTGCACCGAAACGATAAAGCCGACGCCGCTCATGAACTTGTTCTTGTCATAGCGAACCTGAGACGCCTGATAGTTCGCCGTGTCTTTCGAAACTCATCCTCGAAAGACGACCAGCCTCGAGCTTTGCCTTTGAACTCATCGCCGAAGGAGAGCTGTGCGCCCGTGAACTCAGCTGTCGAGGATGAGGTGCCCGGTGCCCTGATAGCCCTCAGAGGAGACGAGTGCCATCTTGCCGAGGCGAACCTGGAACTTGTCATAGTCGCCCTGCACATAGGCACGCTTCAGCGTAACTCTGCCGTCCTTGCCCTGATCTGCTTTCGTGTCCGTGTCAGCATCGAGGACGCGCAACTGCATGCCAGTGCGCGTTGATCTCAGCCGTCGGCTCGAGACGGAACGAGGTTGTTCGTGTTGTCGTACGCTTCTGCCCCTCATAGCGCGTGCTCGTGTACTCGTACTGAATCTTGCCGTTCCACTTCACCATGTCAGCGTTGCGCTCGAGGTTCGAGACACGGACGCCGGGTTGTTGAGCTCATCAGCGAACTCTGCTGCGAGGCGGTCAACGAGCGCACGATCCGATGCGGACATGTCGCCCTTTGCCATTGCCTTTGCAACCATCTGCGCCATCTCGTAACGCGTGATGTTGCGGTCGCCGCGGAACGATGCCGTCGCCGTAGCCCTCGACAACGCCGTCAGCAGCGAGCTGCGTCACAGCGTCGTCATGCCCAGTGGTCACGGGGCACATCGGAGAACGGGTTCGCAGCTGCGAACGTGGTGGATGCTGCGCCGACAACGAGTGCCGTTGCGAGTGCGGATACGAGTGTCTTCTTCATGAAAACTCCTCCTTCAATAAATGAAAATACTCGATTTCCATTCGGAGAATACACGGGTGAAAGTATCCATGTTTCCTTTGCCCTCTGTATCCTCTCGTTTGGAACGATTTCATGTAACATGATTCATCAGAAAAATGCAAGCCCCAGTGCAAATTATTTTTATACTAGGTTCTAGGTCTTCTCTTATATTTCAGTGCATTTTCTGTATCCTGCAGACTGCACACAGGAAAATCCCCCTCCGTACGGAGGGATTCCTGTCTATACATGACCGCACGAGGTCTATCGTCTTAGAACAGGAACTCAGACGACCGAAGAGGTGCTGTACCTTGTCGCTTACCATCATCGCTTACCTGAAGTCCTTGCCGTTAAAGTACTTCGCGGAGAGCACAACGTTCTTGAATGCCGTGTAGTTCGCACCAACCTCGATGCCCTTCGTGAGGAAGAGTGCTCCATCCTGCGTTGCCTTCAGCGATGCGCCGTCGAATACGCGATAGGGAGAGTATGCGCCCCACGAGCCCTGATCCTTCGCATCTGCGCCCTTGTAGGCGTAGGTCACCTGATAGGATTTCTTGTCATTGCTGTCATCGGCATCGAGCTTGCTGTTGTGGGCATACGCAGCCGAGAGAACATTGTTCTTGTCGAAGCGGTAGCCGGGTTCGCGCTCCAGATGCCCATCTTACCCTTATCGTTTTTGGTAAGAGCCTTGAAATCATCCGAGCCGAAGTTGTAGTAGCGGCACCTGCGACAAACTTATCCTTGTCGTGCTGAACGCTGACGCCCTGATAGTTCGCCGTATCTCCCAAGGCCTTCATCGGAGTGCCGTCATCATCCTGAAAGCTGACCGCTCTGACGCGACCTGCCTGCAGGACTGCCTTGAGATCCTTGCCAAAGCTGACCTCTGCACCCCGAAACTCGCCATCAAAGACGATCGCGCCCGGCAACTGATAGCCGCCCTCCGGCGTGAAGCCCATCTTGCCGAGCTTTCACCTGGAACTTGTCATGGTCGCCCTGTGCATAGGGCGCGCTTAGGCAGAACATCGAGAGGTCGTGTCCTGCTTCGTATTGCCCGTGGCATCGAGACGTGCCTTGACATGCCAGTGGTCGTTGACCTCAGCCGTCGGCTCAAGGCGGAACAGAAGCCCGTTGTCATTCACGCGTTTCTGATCCTCACGACGAACACTATCATAGGTGTAGCGGATTCTGCCGTTCCACTTTACCATGTCAGCGTTGCGCTCGAGGTTCGAGACGCGAACGCCGAGGTTGTTGAGCTCATCAGCGAACTCTGCTGCGAGGCGGTCAACGAGCGCACGATCCGATGCGGACATGTCGCCCCTTTGCCATTGCCTTTGCCACCATCTGCGCCATCTCGTAACGCGTGATGTTGCGGTCGCCGCGGAACGTGCCGTCGCCGTAGCCCTCGACAACGCCGTCAGCGGCGAGCTGCGTCACGGCGTCGTATGCCCAGTGGTCACGGGGCACATCGGAGAACGGGTTCGCAGCTGCGAACGTGGTGGATGCTGCGCCGACAACGAGTGCCGCTGCGAGTGCGGATACGAGTGTCTTCTTCATGAGAAACTCCTCCTTCAATAAATGAGAAATACTCGATTTCCTCGGAGGAACCGGGTGAAAGTGTCCATGTTTCCTTATCGCTCTGTATTCCTCTCCTCGGAACGTCTTTATATTACCATGCACAAAGAAAAAAACGCAAATCCTGTTGCAAAAAATTTTTATACTAGATGATGAATTTCAGATTGATTTCAGATTCTGCGTGACTACTGACTTTCTATGGCAGAGACATGCCCGCGTGCGTGGCGCCCCTCCGGCACACTGCGTGTGCCACCTCCCCCGCCTCGGCAGGGGAGGCTGGCGTTGGCGTTACGGAGGTCAAGTCATGTAGTGCCGCCCGTCGCTTCCATCCGTGCAAATCGACGCCCTGAGCAGCGCCATGTTCTCCGCACTGTAAAACGGGTCACTGCTCCGCTCCAATGAGATCTCAAACGGTATTTTGCGCTCGCGCACCGCCGTCTTTGCAAAGACGCAGAACGCCGTCGTCATCGTCATGCCGATCTCCGTGCAGAATTCGTCGAATGCTCGCTTGAGGTCTGCATCCATACGGATGCTCACACTGGTCTGTGCCGTGATTTTACCTCCTCTCATCAGTGATTCTCTATTTTTCATAATGCCCGCGACAAGAGGCGATATGGATGATGCCGTCCTGTTCGTAGTAAACAACACGATTCACTTCGTCAATGCGTCTGCTCCACCATCCGCTGAGATTTCCTCTGAGGCGCTCGGTCTTTCCCATACCTCCCGTGGGATCTCTCTGAATGTCGCGGATCACCGCGTTGAGGCGCTTCAACGTCTTCTTGTCCTGCGTCTGCCAATACAGATATTCTTCCCATGCACGGTCTTCCCAAAGGAGTCCCCATCAATCCACCTCGATCAAGTCATGCGCAGCAAAATGTCCATTTCCCTGCCTCAATGTCGCGCTTTTAGCCTCCAGATACTGAATGTTGCTCGGTGAATAGAACGGGTCACTGCTCCGCTCCAATGAGGATCTCAAACGGTATTTTTGCGCTCGCGCACCGCCGTCTTTGCAAAGACGCAGAACGCCGTCGTCATCGTCATGCCGATCTCCGTGCAGAATTCGTCGAATGCTCGCTTGAGGTCTGCATCCATGCGGATGCTCACGCTGGTCTGTGCCATGATTTTACCTCCTCTCATCAGGGTTAAGACAATTTCATTGTATGAATTTTATCGTGCATTGTCAACGATTTTTGATACATCTCGCCTATCTCTCACTCCCCACGAGGGCGAGGGGGACGGGGATGCGGGTGCCGCCCGATGCGCGCAGGAGCTCGACGTGAACGCCGAATACGTCGGCGATGCGCTCCCTCGGTGAGCACCTCGGCGGGCGTGCCCGTGGCGGCGACAGCACCGTCGCGCACGAGATGATGTCGTCGGCGTACTGCATGGCGTGCGCCATGTCGTGCAGTACCATGAGGATGGTCATGCCGTGCTCCGCGCTGAGGCGGCGCGTGATCTCCATGACGCGCAGCTGATGCGCGATGTCGAGGTAGGTGGTCGGCTCGTCGAGGGCAGCAGGCGCGGCTTCTGGCTGAGTGCCATGGCGAGAAAGACGCGCTGCCGCTCGCCGCCCGAGAGTGTGTGTACGTCGCGCGCGGCGAATGCGGCCACGTTCGCCATCTCCATCGCCCATGCGACTGCATCACGGTCTGCCGCGCCCGTGCGCAGGGAGAACCGCCCCGCATGGGCCGTCGGCCGTAGGCGACGAGCTCGCGCACGGTGAGCCCTGCTGCCGCCGCGCATCCTGCGGCAGGATAGCGCGCACGCGTGCCAGCTCCCGCGCCGTATAGCTGTGCAGCTCGCGCCCCGCCAGCTCGATGGTCCCCGTATAGTGCGGGTTCGGTCCCGCAAGGGCGCGCAGGAGGTGGTCTTGCCCGCGCCGTTCGGTCCGATGATCGCCGTGCGCCGCCCGCCGGGATCTCGATGTCCACGCCGTGCAGGATCTCTCGTCCGGCGGCGGAGACGGTGAGCCCGCCGCCCGCAGTACGGCGCTCTGCAGCTGCCTCCGCAGGAGGGCTAGAGGAAGAACGGTGCGCCGATGACCGCCATGAGGATGCCGACGGAGCAGCTCAAGCGGGGCAAAAACAGAGCGCCGCGCTGTGTCGCTGAGGGTGAGGACGGCGATGCCGAGAGTGCCGCCGCGGGCAGGAGGACGCAGTGATCCGCGCCGACCATGAGGCGTGCGGCGTGCGGGACGATGAGCCCGACGAAGCCGAGAGCCCACGACGGAGACGGCGCTCGCGGCGAGGGCGGCGGTGCCGTGAGCATGACGCGCGTACGCTCGACGGCAAGCCCACACGCGCGCCATGTCGTCACCGGGAGGAGGATGTTGAGCCGTCCGCCGCGAGCAAGCGCAGAGCCCCGCCCGACGGTGTGCGGCAGGAGCATCTCGACGTGCGGCCAGCTCCGCGCGGAGAGTCCGCCGACCATCCACATGAGGCGCTGTGGACGCGGTCGCTGTAGAGGATCATCATGGCGGAGATGCCCGCGCCGAGGAATGCCGAGACGGCGACGCCCGCGAGGATGACGCGTCGGTCGGATGCCGTCACGCCACGCGAGGAGGTAGATGAGGGAGGGCGGCGAACATTGCCCCGCCGAACGCCGCCGGCGTGATGAACCACGCTGCGCCCGGCAGGACGAGCATGATAAAGATGCCCGCCAGCCCCGCGCCGGAGAGATGCCGATGATGTGCGGGTCGGCGAGGCGGGTTCCGCAGGATCGCCTGCAGGATCGCTCCCCGAAGGCGAGGTTCACGCCGACGAGGGCTGCGACGATGGTGCGCGGCAGGCGGATGTTCCAGAAAGATCTGGGCGTGTGCCGTGTCTCGCACGCCGCCGAGGGCAGCGGCGATCTCCGCGCAGGGGATGTCCACCGAGCCCTTTGCCGTCGATACGATACAGCCGACGACGGCGAGCACGGCAAAGAGCACGAGGACGAGGATGCGTTTTCTCATGGATAGACGAGCCCCGCCATGTACTTCGCCGCTGCGGGGTAGTCAAGCCCGGGGCTGAAGGAACATTTCCTGCGGCGGGTGGTAGACTTTGCCCTCGCGGATGGCGGTGACGCTCTGCCATGCGGGGTTATCCGCAAACTTGACCTCCATGGACGCGCGGATCTCCGCCTCGTCGCCCATGCTCGTGACAAAGAGGATGTCGGGGTTCTGCGCGACGAGCGTCTCCATGCTGTAGGGGGCGGCGTCAGGGGTTCTTGTCGAGGGCGGGCATGCCTGCCGCCGTGTTCTCCCAGCCGAGCATGTTTGCGATGCAGCCCGCGATGCTGCCGTCGAGCTGGACGGAAGTCCCTGCCCCGTGCTGTGGATGATGGCGACGCGCTTTTCTCCTGCAGGGATGGAGCGGCGCACGGCGTCGAGGTCGCTGTCCATCTTCTGGACGAGCTCTTCCCCCTTTTTCTGCTCCCCGTGAGCGCGGCGAGGATGCCGATCTACGCTTGACATCATCGTAGCTCTTGCCGTCGAGGACGAGGGTCTTGATGCCGTTTGCCCCGAGGGTGTCGATGAGTTTTTCGTTCATGCCGCGGTTGAGGATGACGAGGTCGGGCGAGAGAGATCAGCTACTCCGTGTCGATCTGATAGGGTTTTGCCGATGGAGGCTGCCGCCTTTGCCGCGTCCGGGATCTTCATCTTGGAGTCAGGGCGTCCGACGATCTCGCCGCCGACGGCGTAGAGCGGCTCGATAAAGGCGGAGGTGACGACGATGCGCGCCGGCTTTTGGTCAAAAGCTGACGGTGCGTCCCGTTGTCGTCCGTCACGGTGGCGTAGCTGCCGTCCGCCCCGCTGCCCGGCGGAGGTGCGGGGCACCGCACGCGCTGAGGACGAGGAGGCGGCGATGAGGGAGAATCGTTCCAAGTCTTTTCATGTCAGTTCCTCCGTGCGAGAATGGTGGAGAGGTAGTTCAGCGGCGCGTCGCGATGTGCGCCGATGTCACGGACGATCTTCTCATCGTCGAGCCCTGCGCGGCTGACGAGGACGGCGTCCTCCGCCATGTCATTTTTCTCAAGGAGATCGACGATCTCAGGGTAGTTGCGGTAGACCTTCATGACGACGGCACTGCCCGCGACCGCCATGATTTTTCGAGCTGCGTGCGATCCGCCGTCGCAGGGGATGATGGCGAGGATGTCGTCCCCCTCACGATGGGGCGATTGAGCCGGCTGCCGATCGCGGCAAAAGGCGGGTACGCCGGGATGGTGACGATCTCGACGTCCTCCTGCTCCATGAGGCGGAAGACGTAGATGTAGGTGCTGTAAAACATGGGGTCGCCGAGGGTGAGGAAGGCGACGTTCTTCCCCGCGTCGAGGAGGCGAGGATCTCTGCTGTTCTCCTCCCATGCTTCGGGATTTTTCGCGAAGTCCTTGACCATGAGGGAATACCTGATAGACGATCTCGACGCCCTCTTTGAGGTAGGGGACGGGCGATCTTGAGGGCGACGCTGCCGTCCTTTTTCTCCGGTCTTGGGGGCGATGAGGACGTCTGCCGCCTCGATTGCCTTGATTGCCTTGACGGTGAGCAGCTCGGGATCGCCCGGGCCGACGCCGATGCCGTAGAATGTGCCGCGCATGAGTTTTTCCTCCCACGAGGAAAGTCCCGCGCCTGTCTGTGTCTTGGGCGGTACTTTCCTTTCTTTTCCCACTTGTTCTTATCGGTTCTTCGGTGGAAGTGTACGAAGAATAAAAATCCTTCCTCCCATAGTACAGAGGAAGGATGATTTTGTCAAATAGAGACGTTCGTCAACAGCCCGTCTTTGTGCCTTCCACCGCTTGCGCGGTCCCCCTTCCCCGTGATGAGCGGGAAGGCTTAGAATATGGGCTTGCTTCTCGGACGGGCCGGTAAGTGGCGAGCGCAGCGGAGCCGATAGAGGGATATACAACAGCCCTTGGGCTTTCAGCGTACACATCAGCATCGCGAGCATCGCACCTGCGGCGACGGCGGTGCCGATAACGCCGGCGACGTTCGGCCCCATGGCGTGCATGAGGAGGTAGTTGCCGGGCTTTGCCTTGATGCCGACGATCTGGCTGACGCGCGCTGCCATCGGAACGGCAGAGACGCCCGCCGAGCCGATGAGCGGGTTGATCTTCCAGCCCGTCGCGCGGCACATGATCTTGCCGAGGACGACGCCTGCCGCCGTACCGAAGATGAAGGCGACAAGACCCAGCCCGATGATCATGAGGGTTTCCCTGACGAGGAAGCTCTCGGCGCTCATCGTGAGCCCCGTGCCGAGTGCGAGGAAGATGGTGACGGTGTTGATGAGCGCGTTCTGCGCCGTATCGGAGAGACGATCCGTCACACCGCTCTCGCGGAAGAGGTTGCCGAGCATCAGCATGCCGAGGAGGGCGGTGATGGACGGCAGGAGAAGGCTGATGAAGATGGTCGAGACGATCGGGGAAGGCGATGCGCTCGAACTTCGTGACCTCACGCGCCTGCTCCATGACGACCTCGCGCTCCCGCTTCGGGTGAGGAGCTTCATGACGGGCGGCTGGATGGGCGGCACGAGTGCCATGTAGGGTGTACGCCGCGACGGCAATCGCGCCGAGGAGGTGCGGTGCCATCTTGGAGGCGAGTAGATGGAGGTCGGGCCGTCTGCACCGCCGATGATGCCGATGGAGCCAGCCTCCTGTGCGTTGAAGCCGAGCATCATCGCGCCGAGCAGAGCGACAAAGACGCCGAACTGCGCGCCGCGCCCGCGAGGAGGCTCGACGGGCGGGCGATCAGCGGGCCGAAAGTCCGTCATCGCGCCGACACCGAGGAAGATGAGCGGCGGGAAGATCTCGTACTTGATGCCCATGCCGATGGCGGACGACGCCCGGCTCCTCAAAGCCGTTGAACGGAACGTTCGCGAGGATGCAACCGAAGGCGATCGGGCTGAGGAGCAGCGGCTCGAAGTCGCGGGCAAATGCGGTAGAGGAGCAATAGCCCGACGAGGATCATGATGAGGTTGCCGAGGTGAAATCCCACGAATCCGCTGCCCTGACCAATCGCCTGCAGGGAGACGGCAAATGCGTTGATAAAGTCCATGATGATCCTCCCTAGCGCATCCGCGCACGTGCATAACGGCTCCACGAGGGCTGCTCCGCCGGACGCACGGCCTTTGATCTGTGCAGGGCTGCAGCCGCAGGCGGCGACAGCGGCGGCGATGACCGCGATGGTCTCCGCGCTGATGCCCTCCTCTGCGGCAGGTGCGACTGCCATAACGGGTGCGGCAGGCGCGGCGGCGGGCTGGGGCGGTGCGGCAGGCTCCGCCTTTTTCTTCGTTGGGTCGATGATGTGGGTCAGCTCGATGAGCCCCACACCGCAGTCAGCACAGCAAAGACAATGACCATGTTGATGACCATGATAACAAAGGGGTTGTCCGTAACCGGTTGATGCATACAATCACCTCATCCTTTTTCTGCAATCTCTGTGCGAGTATGTAATAATACTAATGCGTCACTTATTATGCGTCATTTCAAATGATTTTACAAGTTTTATTTCATTTTGTGAGCGAATTCTCACGTATTTGTGCCGCAATTCACGTGCGGCAGCCCTCCTACTCAGCACTCGCCGCATCAAACGCGTTCTTTACCTCGGCATAGATGGCCTCGTAGCTCTGCCCGGCTGTGCCTCGTAGAGTTTCGTGCCGTCCATAAAAGATGCTCGGGACGTAGTAGTACTGCCCGGCGTAGGGCTGGGTGCGCTCAGGCTCGCGGTTCTCGTCGATGAAGGTGAGCGGAACGTCCGCGTACGCGCCGCCCTCCGCGCGCAGTGCGTCAATGGCGCGATGTGCGTTCGCGCAGTAGGGGCAGCCCTGCATTTCGATCATGGTCAGTGTTTTCATGAAATTTCTCCTGTATTGATAATTGATGTACGGTACGCCAGCTTCCCCGCCGAGGCGAAGAGTCGAACTACCAGTGATGACGATGGAGAACGCTGTGACATGCGCTGTTGTCGCTCGAGTGCGAGGAAAGTCGCGTCGTCCATGGCGCCCCCTCCGGCTCGCGATGCTCGCACCTCCCCCGTCGTGACGGGGAGGCAAAGAGTGCGATGAGATCAGCGTTCCACAATGCGACGGAGAGGCTTAGCGTGCGCAATGTTAGCTTCCTATCATACCACAACTCTACGCCTCAAGCAAAAATGCGGCAAAGACTTCGTTGCCGAGTTTCATGCCTGCCGCTGTCAGCGCAGCGCCCGCCGCCGTGCGGCGAAGGAGCCCGAGCGCAGTGTAGTGCGCGATCACCGCGCCGTAGACCTCCTCCAAGTCTCGCCCCAGCGGCGGCGAAAGTCCGCCGCGTCGATGCCCTCCGCCGTGCGCAGGGCGAGGAAGGCATACTCCTCCATCGCACGCTCTCGTGTGCGCGCGCCGTCCTCGGGCGTTCGCATGCACGTCCCCGCCCGCACGGCGCGGATGTAGGCGGGGATGTCCGCCTCGTTCGCCCAGCGCGCGCCGTCCACATAGCCGTGCGCTGCCGCGCCAGAGGTCAGGTAGGGGCGTCATGTGCCCAATAGCCACGGTTGTGCCGGCTCTCAAAGCCCCGCCGCGCGAAGTTCGCGATCTCATAGCGGGCGTAGCCGCGCGCGAAAGCTCCGCCATGAGAAGTCATACATCTCCTCGGCCGCCTCCTCCGTCGGGAGGTCAAGCCGCCCTGCCGCCTGCATCGCCGCGAACGGCGTCCCCTCCTCGACGGTCAGTCCGTAGACGGAGAGGTGCTCCGGCGCGAGGGCGACGGCCGCCGCGACGCTGCGGCGCAGGTGGTCAAGTGTCTGCCCCGGCAGTCCGTACATGAGGTCGATGCTGATATTCTCGAATCCCGCCGCGCGTGCTGCGTGAAATGCCTGCGCCGCCTCCGCGGCGGTGTGGATGCGCCCGATGCGCATGAGGAGCGCATCGTCAAAAGCTCTGTACGCCGAGGCTGAGGCGGTTCGCCCGCCGCCGCGCAGGTGCGCCGAGGTACGCCGCGTCCACGGTGCCGGGGTTTGCCTCGATGGTGCATTCCACAGGCGTTCCCGCCGCCGCGCGGAGCGTCTCCAGCAGTCCCGTGAGGAGCGGTGCGGGCAGTGCCGTCGGCGTGCCGCCGCCCACGTAGATGGTCGTCGCCGCGCCCCACCGGGCACGAAGCGGCGGCACTTCGCGCAGGATCTCTGCCGTCAGCGCCGCCGCACAGTCCTCCATCTCCGCCGCATGCTGCGCGGACGGGAACGGAGACGAAGTCGCAGTATGCACATTTTTCACGCAATAGGGGATGTGGACGTAGATGCCCCACGGCTCGCCCTCTGTCCCGCGTGCGTCAGTCGTCAATTTTCAGCACCGCCATGAATGCCTCCTGCGGGAGCTCGACACTGCCGACGGCTTTCATGCGCTTTTTGCCTTCCTTCTGTTTTTCGAGGAGTTTGCGCTTGCGCGTGATGTCGCCGCCGTAGCATTTTGCGAGGACGTCCTTGCGGCGGGCGCGCACGTTCTCGCGCGCGATGATTTTGCTCCCGATGGCCGCCTGGATGGGGATCTCGAACATCTGCTGGGGGATGATTTCCTTCAGCTTGGTCGCGAGCTGGCGGCCGCGTGCGGCGGCACGGTCGCGGTGAACGATGGTCGAGAGCGCGTCCACGGGGTCGCCGTTGAGGAGGATGTCGAGCTTGACAAGATTGCTGGTCTGGTAGTCGATCAGCTCGTAGTCGAGGGAGGCGTAGCCGCGCGTGGCGGATTTCAGACGGTCGAAGTAGTCGTAGAGGATCTCGTTCAGCGGGATGTGGTAGATGACGGTGACGCGCGTCGCGTCGAGGTAGTCCATGGTCTGGAATACGCCGCGTTTTTCCTGTGAGATCTCCATGACGGCACCGACGTAGTCCTTTGGGACGATGACGGTCGCCTTGACACACGGCTCCTCGATGTGCTCGATCTCGGTCGCGGGCGGGAGGTCGGCGGGGTTGCTGACCTCGCGCATGGTGCCGTCCGTGCGGTAGACGTGGTAGACGACGGAGGGCGCGGTCATGATGAGGCCGAGGTTGTACTCGCGTTCGAGGCGCTCCTGAATGACATCCATGTGGAGGAGGCCGAGGAAGCCGCAGCGGAAGCCAAAGCCGAGGGCGATGGAGGTCTCGGGCTCAAAGACGAGGGCGGCGTCGTTGAGCTGGAGTTTTTCGAGTGCCTCGCGGAGGTTGTCATAGTCCTTGCTGTCCTCGGGGTAGAGGCCGCAGAAGACCATGGGCGTGACGCCGCGATAGCCCGGCAGCGCCTCGGCAGCGGGCGCTCGGCACCCGTGACGGTGTCGCCGACGCGCACGTCGCGCACGTCGCCCGAGTGCCCCCGCGATAAAGCCGACCTCGCCCGTGCGGAGCTCGCCCGTATCGACGGGACGCGGGCGGAAGCAGCCGACGTCCGTGACCTCGAAGGTCTTGCCCGTCGCCATGAGTTTCAGCTTCATGCCCTTTTTGATCACGCCCTCCTTGACGCGCACGTGAGCGATCACGCCCTTGTATGCGTCGAAGTAGGAGTCAAAGATGAGCGCGCGCAGCGGTGCATCCGCGTCGCCCTCGGGCGGCGGGATGTGAGCGACGACGGCGTCGAGGATTTCCTGATGCCGATGCCGGTCTTGGCCGAGGCGAGGACGGCGGCACTCGTGTCGAGGCCGATGCTGTCCTCGATTTCCTCCTTGACGCGCTCGGGCTCGGCACTCGGCAGGTCAATTTTGTTGATGACGGGCACGATCTCGAGGTCGTGCTCGAGCGCGAGGTAGACGTTCGCCAGGGTCTGTGCCTCCACGCCCTGCGCCGCGTCCACGACGAGTGCACCCTCGCACGCGGCAAGGCTGCGCGAGACCTCGTAGTTGAAGTCGACGTGTCCCGGCGTGTCGATGAGGTTCAGCTCGTACAGTTCCCCGTCCTCGCCGCGATAGTCGAGCCGCACGGTCTGTGCCTTGATGGTGATGCCGCGCTCGCGCTCGAGATCCATGCTGTCGAGCACCTGCGCCTCCATCTCGCGCTCACTGAGTGTCCCCGTGTACTCGATGAGGCGGTCGGCAATGGTGGATTTTCCATGGTCGATGTGGGCGATGATGGAAAAATTGCGGATATGCTTCTGCTCCATAGATTCCCTTTCCTATATAATGACGTCGAATACGTCGTGCTGTCTCTCAGTCACGAGGATCTCCACCGTCCCGTGCTCCGCTGCGAGCTCCGCGCGCAGGAGGTCGGCGAGGACAGGGGAGGACAGGGCGCTCCGTGCCGAAATGCCCCGCGTCGATGAGGGTGCATGCCCCTGCTCGGCGGCGCGCTGTGCCTCGTGGTACTGACATCTCCCGTGAGGTAGACATCTGCGCCGCGCCGCACGGCTGTGTCGATGAACTCCGCGCCCGCGCCGCCGACAACGGCCACGCGCCGTACGGGGCGGTCTGCGGCACGTACGAGGCGCACGTGGGAGACGCCGAGCCGCTTTCGCGTACACTATGGGCAAAAGTCGTCGATGGCGACGGGGCGGGGAGCGTGCCGATGCGCCCGAGGCTCTCCGCGCTGCCGTCCGCCTGCTCGGTCGTGATGAAAGGTGCTGAGCTTCTCCAGTCCCCAGACGTGCCCGCGAGGACGTCGTTCACGCCGCCGCGCGTGATGTCGAGGTTCGTATGCGCCGCTGCGGCGACGATGCCGTGCGTGAGGAGCGCGGCGAGCCGCCGTCCGAGCAGGGAGGTCGGTGCGCAGCTGCTTCATGCCGCGAAAGATCGCGGGGTGATGCGCGACGATCATGTCCGCGCTGCGTTCGATCGCCTCGGCGACGACAATGTCGTCCACGTCGAGCGCGACGAGGATGCGCTCCACCTTCTGTGAAAAGCTGCCGACAAGCGGTCCTGTGTTGTCCCAGTCCTCCGCCAGATGGCGTGGGGCAATGCGTTCGAGGCGTTCATGACGACCTGACAGCTGAGCATAGGTGACCTCCTTAGATGCGTTGGGTTTTCGATGGGGGAGTTCCGTAAAATGATGTGCGTTCTTTTGATGCGCTGCGCTGTTGTTTTCGATGTCCGTTGACGGCTCTCTTCAAGGCGCCCCCACCACCGCAAGCGGTCCCCCTCCCCGTTGCGACGGGGAGGCTGAACCTCGGTTTCTCCCCCGTTGCGACAGGGGGCAGGAAGCTGGGAGGCTCGGTTTCTCCTCCCCGTTTCGACGGGGTTTAGGGTGTTCGTCGATCGCATGGATGAGCGCCTGCATTGTCCGCAGCGCCGCCAAGAGTGACACTGTCTCGCGGTACTCCGCACTCCGGCGCGCCTCCGCGCTCCCCTCCATGCCCTCCGCTGCACGGGCGAGCCGTGCCGCCTTGCGCGCGATGTGCTCGCCGAGGAGCGGGTCGCGCTGCTGAACGAGCTGTGTGCCGATGTGGAGCAGTGCCTCATCAGGGCATCTCCGTGTGTCCATGCACGGCGCGGATGATCTCATAGAGATGCCCGCCCGCACGGGCAAGCGTCTCTCTCGATCGTCCAGTCATGCGCATAGAGCCAGCGGCGCAGCTTCTCCGCACCGTTCATCGGCTGGAGGACGAGCGTCCCGACGTCCCCGAGGATGTCCTGTGCCCCCGCAAGGATATCGGCGATGAGCGCGCCGCCCATGCCCGCGATGACGATGCTCTCCGCCTCGCCCGGCAGGAGGACGGAGAGCCCATCCCCTGCCGCACGTCAATCTGCTGTGGCGAGCCGCTGTGTGCCGACCGTCCGCCGCGCCGCCTCGCATGCGCCCGCGCTGAGATCACCGACGACCGCACGCGGCGCATGTCCGTGCAGAGACGAGCGTCGCTGCGAGGTAGGCATGGTCTGCGCCGATGTCCGCCAGTGTCGTTCCGTGCGGAACAAGCGCCGCAATCGCCGCCAGCCGCGCATCGAGCTGCATAGCCACCCTCCTTGTCGTTTCACGCGCGGGGCATATACCCGCAAACAAATATAAGAAAAGGAGTGTAACCTCTCCGTTACCTCCAAAAAGATTCAAATAGCTCCTCGAACTGGACTCGAACCAGTGACATTCTGATTAACAGTCAGACGCTCTACCGACTGAGCTATCGAGGAATGTGTCAGACAAGCGTATTATAAAGGCTGTATGCCCCGCTGTCAAGAAAAATGTTGGTACCGCAGGCTTCTCCAGTCGAGTAGTCCCCCATGCCTCGATCCGACCAAATTTTACGCATCAGCCGTGTCCTCGATAAGCTCGTGCTCTGTTGCCCTGCCCCAGCATTGGGCTGGGCGATGCTGCAGCGAAGATGTTCCATCATTGCGCGGAGAGTCAAACGGGTCTGGAGCGGCAGAGAGTTCAAACGGTATCTTGCGATCACGTGCAACGCGCTTTGGCAAAAGATCAAAAAGCCGCAGATACAGGAAGCCCTATGTCCTCACAGACTTGATGCAGTTCTTTGGACAGCTCATCCTCCATCTGAATCATTACCTGCGTCATACCGTTCACCTCATTTCCTACTCAAGGAAGTCCCGCAGCACCTTGCTGCGGCTCGAGTAGCGGAGTTTGCGCAGCGCCTTTGCCTCGATCTGGCGGATGCGCTCGCGCGTCACGCCAAGCTCTGCCCGACCTCCTCCAGTGTGCGCGAGCGCCCGTCCTCAAAGGCCGAAGCGCAGGCGCAGGACATTCTTCTCGCGGTCGGTCAGTGTCTCCAAGAACCTCCTCAAGCTGCTCCCGCAGGGCCATGAACGATGCCGCCTCCGCCGGTGCGGGTGCCGCCTCGTCCTCGATGAAGTCGCCGAGGTGGGAGTCCTCCTCCTCGCCGATCGGCGTCTCAAGCGACACGGGTTCCTGCGCGATCTTCATGATCTCGTGGACGCGCGCAACGCTGATGCCCATCTCCTTTGCGATCTCCTCGGGGCGCGGGTCACGGCCGAGCTCCTGTAGGAGCTGGCGCGAGATGCGCACGAGCTTGTTGATCGTCTCGACCATGTGCACGGGGATGCGGATGGTGCGCGCCTGATCGGCAATGGCGCGTGTAATCGCCTGCCGGATCCACCACGTCGCGTATGTGCTGAACTTATAGCCCTTGCTGTAGTCGAATTTCTCGACCGCCTTCAGGAGGCCGAGATTCCCCTCCTGGATGAGATCGAGAAAGAGCATGCCGCGTCCGACATAGCGCTTCGCGATGCTGACGACGAGGCGCAGATTCGCCTCCTCCAGACGATGCCGCGCTTCCTCGTCGCCCGCCTCCATGCGCTGAGCGAGGGCGACCTCCTCCTCTGCCGTGAGGAGGGGGACGTGTCCGATTTCCTTCAAATACATACGGACGGGGTCGTCCAGAGAGATCCCCTCGGGCACGGAGAGGTCGATCTCGACCTCCTCCTCCTTGTCGGGGCCATCATCGTCTGCCGCGTCTCCCGCCGCCGCCACATCATCGACAATCTCCACGCCCTCATCGCTGAAGCGTTGGTACATATCGTCCATCTCGTCGGGGGACATATCCTGTTTTTGCAGCGCGTCGATGAGCTCACCAAAAAGCAGCGACCCACCGTTCTTCTTACCCTTGGCAAGCAGTCGCTCAATGATGTCGGTGCTCGGCGCTTTCTTTTGCTCCGTCCCCTCTGGCATAGGGCTGTCCTCCTGTCGATGTTGGGTAGGCTCTCCCACCTTACGCGTCAAAATTTCCCTGTAGTTTGCGCAGGCGCACGGGATGTCTGAGTTTCCGCAGAGCCTTTGCCTCGATCTGGCGGATGCGCTCACGCGTCACGCCAAAGTTCTGTCCAACCTCCTCGAGGGTGCGGGAGCGTCCGTCCACCAGGCCGAACCGCAGACGCAGCACCTCCGCCTCACGCGGGGCGAGCGTCGTCAGCACCTCCGAGATCTGTTCTTTGAGCAGCAGCATGGACGCCGCATCTGCGGGGTCGGGTGCCGCCTCGTCCTCGATAAAATCGGAAAGATGTGTGTCCTCCTCCTCGCCGATCGGCGTCTCAAGGGACACGGGTTCCTGCGAGATCTTCATGATCTCACGCACGCGCGCCACACTCAGTCCCATGCGGTGCGCGATTTCCTCCGGCGTCGGGTCGCGGCCGAGCTCCTGCAGGAGCTGACGCGAGACGCGGATATACTTATTGATCGTCTCAACCATGTGCACGGGGATGCGGATGGTGCGCGCCTGATCGGCGATGGCACGCGTAATCGCCTGCCGGATCCACCACGTCGCATACGTGCTGAATTTATAGCCCTTGCTGTAGTCGAACTTCTCGACCGCCTTCAGGAGGCCGAGATTCCCCTCCTGGATGAGATCGAGGAACATCATGCCGCGTCCGACGTAGCGCTTGGCGATGCTGACGACGAGGCGCAGATTCGCCTCCTCCAGACGGTGGCGTGCCGACTCATCGCCCGCCTCCATGCGGCGTGCGAGGTCGACCTCCTCCTCTGCGGTCAGCAGGGGAACGCCCGATTTCCTTGAGGTACATGCGGACAGGGTCGTCGAGTGCAACGCCCCTCGGGCACGGAGAGGTCGATATCGACATCGGCGTCCGTCTCGTCCTTATCCTCCAAATCATCGGCGAAATCCGCCGCGTCATCCTCTGCGCCGACATCGGCATCGTCGATGATCTCGATGCCCTCATCCATGCAGCGCTGATACAGCGCATCCATTGCATCGGGGGTCACGCTGTCCTGCGCGAGCGCGTCCATCAGCTCACTGCAGGGTGAGTGTCCCGCCGTTCGATTTGCCTTTCTTCAGCAGATCCGCATGATCTCTACAGGCGTAGCCGTCTGTTCCGTTCTTTTTCGTAATGCTGCGGTCTGCAGCTGCCCCCTCCTTTCAGTTCGTATTTTTTCTAAATAACTACTATTACTTATTATATCGTTTGCTGCGGTTCAGAACTAAAAGGAATCTCCCGCTTTTATTTCTGCGCAAGCTCGTCCTGAATGCGCTTCACTTCGTTTAATTCGTCAACGTAGCCCGCTTTTCCTTCTTGCATCATCGTTTCTGCACGATGGGTATGCTGTGCGAGGGACAGCGGTCAGATACGCCCGTCGAAATACCGTGAGCGCGCCCGCGCATGCCTCCGGTGTGGGCGGCTCCTCGACCAGCGCGCGTGTGATCTCCGCGCTTTCCTCCGCCGGCTGCGCCGCGATGAAATCCGCATCAATCACGCCCCCCGCCGCAATCTGCGCGGCGACGGTGCGGAAAATCGTGCCGAAAAATTCATCGGGGAACGCATCGAGCGGCACAGCCGCCGTGATCTGCGCGAGAAAATCGGGATCCTGCCGCACGGCAGCGATGAGCTGACGCCCTGCCCGCTGCGGGGCACGATCCGCACGGCGTACGGGCGTGCCCGCAGCGGGTGCGGCAGGCTCCTCTGCCGCATCGCCGCGCCGCAGCCAGTGGCGCAGGGCGTCGGCAACGACCCCCTCGTCGAGAAAGAGCTCCGCCGCCGTGCGGCGCACGTATGCAGCGCGCTCCACAGCATCCAGCTCCGCGAGGACAGGGCAGCATCGCGCGCAGCGCCGCACGCTGTCCCTCGATGCCGTCCGCCATCTGCGCGCGGATATGGCGCAGGTGGAAGGCGGGTGCGGGCACGGCCGTTTCGACGAGGGCGCGGAACGCATCCGCGCCGTGCGTGCGTACGTACTCATCGGGATCCTTGCCGTCGGGCAGGAGGAGGACGCGCAGCTCCGCCGCACGCCCATGCACCGCCGCGAGCGCGCGCAGGGTCGCCTCCTGTCCCGCGCGGTCGCTGTCGTAGCAGAAGACGATGCGCGGCGCGCGGCGCAGGAGCAGGGCGGCGTGGTCGCTCGTGAAACGACGTGCCGAGCGTCGCGACGACGTTGTCAACGCCCGCCTCCCACGCGGCAATCGCGTCCATATAGCCCTCGACGACGATGGTATAGCCCGCGCGGGCGATCGCGCTGTGGGCACGATCCATGCCGAAGAGGAGCTTTCGCTTGTTAAAGACAGGCGTCTCCGCCGTGTTGAGATACTTCGGCTGGGCATCGCCGAGCGCACGCCCGCCAAAAGCCGACGATGCGCCCGCGCTCATCCGCGATGGGGATGATGACGCGCCCGCGAAAGCGGTCGTAGATCCCGTCGCCGCGCTCGCGCCGCACGGCAAGCCCCGCATCGACGAGGACGTGCTCCGCGACGCCGCGCCTTTGGAACGCATTGGAGAGCTTTGACCACGCATCCGGGGCAAAGCCAATGCCATAGCGTTCGATTGCCTCGTCCGTGATGCCGCGCCCCGCGAGATATGCCTTGCCCGCCGCGCCGTAGCGCGTCATGGTGAGACGGTTGTGGAAGAAGTCGCGCGCGAGCGCGTTTCACGCGGCGCAGGTCGTCGAGGCGCGCAGGCGCGCCTCCTCCTGTGCGTCGCGCTTTGCGTGCAGGGCGCTCGATGCCGAGCTGCTCCGCCTGCCGCAGGATCGCCTCAAACGGGGTGATGTGCTCGATGAGCGAGAGAAATTTGAACGCATCGCCGCCCGCATGGCAGCCGAAGCAGTAAAAAAAGCCCTCTGACGGCACAACGGAAAACGATGCGGTCTTTTTCGCTGTGGAACGGGCAGCAGCCCCAGTAGCGGTTGCCCTTGCGCTTCAGAGATACATAGCTCTGCACGACGGCGAGGATGTCCGTTCCTGCGCGCACCTGCTGCACGAACGCCTCCATCCTCGGGTCACGCATAGGTTTCTCCTTATATTGGTTTGATGGTCATCTGATCGACGGGAGGGATGTAGATCTCGCGGAAAAGCGCGACGGCATAGCTGTCCGTCAGCCCGCCACGTAGTCACGACGCACTGCTCGCGCCCCACCGCTCCGCCCGCGCGATGAACTCGCGCGGCAGCGTGTCAAAGTACACGGTGAAGTGATCCATCAGCGCGCGCAGGACATAGCCCGCCTGGGCGCGCTCGTGCGCGAGCGTCTTGGAGTGGTAGATGTGCTCGAACATAAAGCTGCGAAACGCATCCATCACATGCTGCACCTCTGGGGAGAGCGTCGCGTCGCCGCGCGCCTCCGAGGTGACGATCATATCCGATACCATGCTCGTGATCATCGCCGACGTATCCGTACCGAACGCGTCGCGCACCTCTGCCGGCAGATCATCCGCCGTGAGGGCCCCGCGCGCAGGCTGTCGTCATAGTCGTGGCAGAGGTAGGCGATGCGGTCGGCGATGCGGACAATGCGTCCCTCAAACGTCGACGGCATCCCCTTTCCCCGTGTGGTTCAGGGATGCCGTCGCGCACCGCGCCCGTAAGGTTCAGCCCGTGCCCGCCGCGCTCTGGGATCTCCACCATGCGCAGGCTCTGCTCGTTGTGGGCAAAATGCCCGAGGATCTCCTCCATCACCGCCTCGCCCGCATGGCCGAACGGCGTGTGTCCGACATCGTGCCCGAGGGCGATCGCCTCCGTCAGATCCTCGTTGAGCCGCAGACTCCGCGCGATCGTGCGCGAGATCTGCGCCACCTCAAGGCTGTGCGTCATGCGCGTGCGGTAGTGATCGCCCGCCACGATGTAGACCTGCGTCTTGTGCTTCAGTCGGCGAAAGGACTTGGAATGCAGAATGCGGTCGCGGTCGCGTTGGAACTTGGTGCGAAAGGGGCACTCCGCCATCGGATGACTGCGCGATGCATCCACGCTGCGCGCCGCCAGCGGCGACAGCAGAGCCGCCTCCTGCTCTTCCAAACGCTCACGTACCGTCATGGCTGCACCTCCTATTTAACAACCATGACAGGAATCTTCGATTCCTCCACCACCTTCTGGCTGACGCTGCCGATAAAGACGCCCCTTGAGGAGACCAAGACCACGGCTGCCCATGATGATGAGATCCGCCTTCTCCTCCTCAGCCAGTTCCAGAATGCGCTGGCGACGTGCCCGCTCTTGACGTGCTTGCGCGCCGTCAGGCTCTCGGGCAGCTTCTCCCAGATGCGGTCAAAGACGATATGGCTCAGGATATCGCTTGTTGATGTTGCTCGCGACGTAGACAAAATCCAGCTCCGCACCGCATTTTTCCGCGATCGAGAGTGCCTCATCCACAGCCTTGCAGCCGTTGACCGAACCATCGACAGGGACGAGAATTTTCTTGATGTCACTCATCATAATCCCTCCTAAATTGCTGCATATTGTTAGTTATGCTTTATCGGTATATTTCGATGATAAAACGTCAAATCCTTTTTCTGTGAAAAAAAAGTATTACGGAATCACTGATAAATTCAGCACCTCCATCTTGACGCATCTTTTTTGCCCGCACTTCGGCGGAAAATCCTCCACAGAGCACCACTCTGCGTCCGGTTTTCCACCTTGTTCGGACAAAAAATCTACGACAATCTGAAGGACTTCATTTTATCAGTGGTTCCTTACATCAGCCCCTCCTCAGCAAAGCTAAAGAAAGCCGTTCCGCGCGACAACGACATGATCCGTCACGGGGATGCCGAGCAGTTTCCCCGCCTCGTACAGGCTGCGCGTGAGGCGGTGATCCTCCGCGCTCGGTGTGGGGTCGCCGCTCGGGTGGTTGTGTGCGACGATCACGTGCGCCGCGCCGCAGCGGATCGCGGGCTCGAACACCTCGCGCGGGTGCACCAGCGCGTTCGTGAGCGTCCCCGTCGACACATCGGCGAGCATCAGCAGCTCGTTCTTTGCCGAGAGCGGCAGGGACGAAGAAGTGCTCGCGCCGCTCCGCATGACAGCGCGCCGAAAGGGCGTCATCACATCCGCTGCCTCGTTCAGGTGCGGCATCCCGCGCGTCCCCGCGTAGGCGCGTCGGCCGAGCTCTGGGGCGGCGAGTACCGTTGCCGCCTTTGCCCCGCCGATGCCCGGGATGCGCGCAAACTCGGCGGCGGGCATGCGCAGGATCGCCGCGAGGCCCCTCCTCGCGAAACTGCGCGACGATGCCGCGCGCGAGATCGAGGACATGCTCTCCCGTCCGCCCCGTCCGCAGGAGAACGGCCAGCAGCTCCGCGTCGCTGAGCACCGCTGCCCCATGCGCTGGGAGCCGCTCGCGCGGCAGCTCCCCGTGCGGGAGGTCAGAGGCGGCATCGTCCGCCGCCTCCCCTGACGACGCCCGCCGTGCGCCTAAGCGCCGCCACGGCGTAGAGGGGCAGCCCGACGACATTCGAGAACGAGCCGTGAATCTCCTCGATGTAGACGGCCGCGCGCCCCTGAATCGCATACGCCCCCGCCTTGCCCATCGGCTCGCCCGTCGCGACGTATGCGGCGATCTCCGCCGGCGACATCGGTGCAAAGCGCACCGTCGTCTCCGCCGCGTCCGTGACCACGCGGCCGTCCACGACCCACGCGATCCCCGTCAACACGGTGTGCTGGCGCCCCTCCAGCAGGGAGAGATGTGACGCGCCTCCTCGGCGTCGCGCGGCTTGCCGAACGACTTGCCGCCGAGAACAATCGCCGTATCCGCCCCGAGGACGGCGTGGTCGGGATACTCCTCCGCCACCTTGCGCGCCTTCGTCAGCGCATTGTAGATCACATCGTCGCGCGGGTGCTCCCCGTTCTTGCGCTCCGCGACGGCGGGCGCGATCGAGACGAACTGCGCCCCGATCTGGCGCAGGAGCGCGCGGCGGCGCGGCGATGCCGATGCAAGAATAAACATAGCTCCCTCCTGCCTGATGATACTCCCTGCTCTCTATGCAGCGCGCAGAAAGCAAAACTATTCCTCGGTCAAAAGAGACACCGAAACTGTGTCGGTGTCTCCCTGATTTTCCTGTATTTAATTGATTCGCGCAAACGCTCTATTTTCCTGCAAAGAATAATTTTTCTTTTTATACTTTAGAAATCAGAGCAGATAGCGCACGTAGACGTAGACCGTCGAGAGGGACGATCGTGAGCAGCATGAGCGGGAAGCCGATCTTGAAGTAGCGGACGAAGCTGATGTGTACGCCGCGCTCCGCCGCCATCCCCGCCACGATGAGATTCGCCGATGCACCGACGAGCGTTCCGTTGCCGCCGAGGCACGCGCCGAGCGCGAGCGACCACCAAAGCGGCTCGAGGTTCGTGATGCCCATCGCGCCCATGTTCTGAATGAGCGGAATCATCGTCGCGACGAACGGGATGTTGTCCAGCACGGACGAGATGATCGCACTCATCCAGAGGATGAGGAGCGACGTTGCCGTCAGGTCGCCGCCCGTCGCATTGACCGCCGTCTCCGCGAGCTGGGCGATGATGCCGACCTCGATCAGACCGCCGACCGCGATAAAGAGTCCGATGAAGAAGAAGATCGTCGGCCACTCGACCGCGTGCATCGCCTTTTCCACGAGGTGCTCGCTGCCGCCCGCGAGGAGGAGCAGCGAGGAAGCCGCCCGAGGCGCGATGAGCGAGGACTCAATATGCGTAAAGGAGTGCGTGAAAAATCCGAGGATCGTCAGCCCCAGCACGAAGAGCGAGCGCTTCAGCAGGGCGTGATCCGTGATCGCCGCCTTTTCGTCCATCTGCATCAGCTCCGCCTGCAGCTCCGGCGTCGTCACGAGGCTCTTGCGGTAGATCGTCGCCATGATAAAGAGCACAACCGCCATACATACGATGGCGATCGGTGCGAGATGTTCGATGAACATGACGAAGGTCAGTTCGCCCTGACCGCACTGCCGATCATGATGTTCGGCGGGTCGCCGATGAGTGTCGCCGTTCCGCCGATGTTCGAGGCGATGATCTGCGTCAGAAGATACGGCATCGGATCGAGTTTCAGAATCTTTGTGATGCTGAACGTCACCGGCACCATGAGCAGCACCGTCGTCACGTTGTCGAGGAAGGCGGAGAATACCGCCGTGATCACGCAGAGGTAGACGAGGATGCGGCGCGGCTCCGCCTGTGCGGATTTCGCCGCCTTGATGGCGACGTAGTCAAAGAGCCCCGTCTCCCTTCGTCACGCCGACGAGCACCATCATTCCGACGAGACAGCCCGAGCGTCTCAAAGTCCACATGGTGCAGCGCGACCTCCCTGTGAGAGGATGCCGAGCAGCATCGCGAGGCACTGCGCCGATCATCGCGGCGACCGTGCGGTGGATCTTCTCCGACACGATCACCATGCGCATCACGACAAAAATGATTGCGGCCAAGGTTTCCATAGATGCGCCTCCTTTGTCTTGGGAAGCACTGATCCGTTCGGTACCTCATTGGATCAGCGATTCCTTGGGGGTGTTCTACTGACGTGCGGCACGACCTGCACTGAACGACTGCGTTCATCTTATCACAAGCCTGTGACAAGTGACAAGTTTTTCCGCGTACAATTTTTTTCTTTCGTACTTGCGCGTGTTGTGTGGTTTTTCACAAAACAGTTTGCGCTGTGCGTATGCCTCAATGCGGTCGATGGGCAGGGGAGCTCTGCGCCTCATTCCGCCGTGCGCTGCAAACAGCCGCCATTGGTCGCGATCACGTTCCTATACCAGTGGAACGATTTCTTGCGGTGCCGCGCGAGCGTCCCGTCCCGTCGTCATTTCGGTCGACGTAGATGAAGCCGTAGCGCTTGCTCATCTGCGCGGTCGATGCGCTCACGAGGTCGATGCAGCCCCACGTCGTATAGCCGCAGGCGGGCACGCCGTCCGCGATGGCCTCCTCCACCTGCACGAGATGGTCGTTCAGATAGTCGATGCGATAGTCGTCCTCCACCGTCATGCCGCCCGCGCCGTCCGCGACGAGCACGTCCTTTGCGCCCAGTCCGTTCTCCACGATGAAGAGCGGCTTCTGCCAGCGATCATAGAAGCGGTTCAGCACGAGCCGCAGCCCCTGCGGGTCGATCTGCCAGCCCCATTCGCTTGCCCTCAGATACGGGTTTTTCTTCCCGCCGAGGATGTTGCCGCCGCCCGCCGTGCCGCCTGCGCCCTCACAGATGCTGACGTAGTAGCTGAACGAAACAGAAGTCCACCGTGTGCTCCCGAAGAAGGCGCAGTTCCTCCTCCGTCGCCCTGATCTCGATGCCGTTCTCACGAAAGTACCGTTTCATATAGCCGGGGTACACACCGCGTACGTGCATATCGCCGAAGAAGTCGTTAAAATGCTCCGCCTGCATGACGGCGATCATGTCGTCGGGTGCGGGGAGTCAGCGGATACGTCGGCATCGCGAGGATCATGCAGCCGATCTTGGCGTCCGGGATGATCTCATGCCCGATCTTGACTGCGCGTGCCGAGGCAACGAACTCATGATGACACGCCTGATAGAGATCCGACAGCGACAGCTCCGCCTTCGGCGTCATGATGCCGCCCGAGAGCAGCGGCTCGTGCAGCACGGAGTTGATCTCGTTGAACGTCAGCCAGTATTTTACTTTATCCCGATAGCGCGTAAAGATCGTGCGCACGTACCGCTCATAGAATCCGATGAGGTCGTGGCTCATCCAGCCGTTGTATGTTTTCGCAAGATGAAGCGGCGTCTCGTAGTGCGAGATCGTGACGAGCGGCTCGATGCCGTATTTCCGGCACTCGTCGAAGAGATCATCGTAGAACTGCAGCCCCGCCTCGTTCGGCTCCGCATCATCCCCGTTCGGATAGATGCGGCTCCACGCAATCGACGTGCGGAACACCTTGAACCCCATCTCGGCAAAGAGGGCGATATCCTCCCGATACCGATGGTAGAAGTCAATCGCCGTGAGCTTTAGATTGTCCGCGGTCGGCTCCTCGGTCGGCGCCCCCATGATGCCGTGCGGCATGATGTCCTGAATGTCGAGTCCCTTGCCGTCCGCATGGTATGCGCCCTCGCACTGATTTGCGGCGACCGCCCCGCCCCAGAAATCCTTCGGAAATGCCATACTGTGCTCCTCTCCCCATATCACAGGGAAAATACTTCCCTCACCGTGCTGCTTTATCCATACGTACGACCGAATCGACGCATACAAAAGATGCGGCATAAACGCATACATGACACCGGACTCGCTCTTGGCAAAGTAAAGCTATAGCCCCTTTTCCTCCGCTGCAGACATGGTCTCAGGAAGGAAGTGTACCTCTACACGGTGTTTTGCTTTGTCCGAAATCCATTCGGTCAGGCGATGGCGCGACGCTTCGTCCATATCGGCGTTAAGATAGATAAACGCAATCTGGTTTTCCTTCAGAGCTGTCGATGTATCCCCTCCTGTTCCGGCAGGTTCGCGTACACTCCCGACGGCGATGCGGGAGATCTCCGGGAAAACGATGCGCGCCTCACGATTCCAGTCCAATATGTACATTTCCTTGCTTCTCCCCTTCCTCGCGGGCAGATTTGAGTGCAGTCACGGTCTGCTGCTCCTGAACAGAGGGAATAGCTCTTTTTCCTGTCTCACTGAGTCTCTGATCGATCATCGCCTCCATTTCTTCACGGTCTTCCGAAGAAAAAGATTTCTAGGTGAAACGGTTTTGAGCTGTGTCTTTTGATGCAATTTCTCCGTCAATTCCACAAGATCATCCTTCGATATTCTAGCGATTGTAAAAACCGTCAGCGTTTTCTTCTCGTTATCAAGGTATAGGAGATGGCAATGTGCGGAGGTGTTTTGAAATTCTCCTCAAAAAAATATTTTTCGCCTGCTCGTTCTCCAGATTTTTCCTGCACGCTCTGATACGCCGCGAAACAGCTGGGCAGCGTGACAAGGATGGCTAAGGCCATCAGATATCTTTTTTGTCTTGAAAATTCTACGGAGTCCCGCTCAATCTTCGATGGGATGTCAATGAGTTTCAGGACAACAAATGCAGTCAGACAGATAAAGAAGCTATTGATAAAGAACAGATAGAGTGCGCCCACGGTATACGCCGTCACACCCGTGGCGATGCCATATCCTGCGGTGCAGAGAGGAGGCATCAGAGCTGTCGCAATCGCAACACCGGGGATGACATTCCCGCCCTCTTTGCGTGTTACGCCGATGATTCCTGCCAATCCGCCAAAGACAGCAATCAAAACATCCCAGATGGTCGGCGATGTCCGTGCAAGCAGTTCGGACGAGGGGGCATCGATCGGTGTGAGGAAAAAATAAAGCGTCGATGTGGCAACTGAAATGAGCACTTGGGCGAATAGATTACCTGCACCGGAACGTATATACGTGCTGTCATAACGGGCAAGCCCATAGCCAATCCCAGGATCGACCCCATCAACGGCGAGATCAGCATCGCTCCGATAATGACCGCCGTACTATTCATATTGAGAGCCGATGGAGCAATAAAGATCGCCAGTATCAAAACGCTGAGATTCGTCCCCCGAAATCGGATACCAGCGTTGACCCGCTTCGTAATTTCCTGTGTCGAAGCAATATCACCACGTAAGTCAAAGAAAATTTTTAGCTGATTCCAAATCAAAATTTATCTCCCTTCGCTTTCTGTCAGCTGCAAGTAAAAAGGTTGCTGCACGGCCTGTTTTGTTCCCTGCAGCAGCTCCATTGCTGCGCGCTATGCTCTTGTCATACGCAAAAAAGATGCGGCGTGCTGCCGCATCAAATCATCGGTATTTCCTCAAGCATCCGCCGCGCATCTCTTACGCGATCTCGATGCCGTTGTCCTGCGCGAGCTTCTTGATGATCGGCTCGGGCAGCTCCGCCGCCTTGGCGACGACCGCCGTATCAAGCCCCGCACGCAGGCAGTTCATCGCCACGCGGATGACGCCCTGCTTGCGTCCGCGGAACTCGCCCTCGGCGAATCCCTCCGCCTTGCCGGCCTCCACGCCGTGCTTCCACGCGGTCTCAAGATCGGCCGCGAGCGTCGCGCGCAGCTCCTCCGTCCGCCGATCCAGCGTCGTGCGGATCAGCTCATCAGCATTTGGCTCTCCCATCGCACATTCCACCCTTTCCTCTCTATACGTGTCCCTCTATTATATCGGCTTCTATGCCTTTGGTCAACGAGCGAAATATCTCCATGCGCCCTGTTCTATGCGAGCGCATGCTGCGTGTGCGTCTGTGAGGGTCTGCTGCATCACAGGGGGCGTCGTTTCCGAACGGCTCTGCGCCGCCAGTTCTTCTTGAAACCATTCCTCAAGTGCATCGTATTCTTTTTATACGCGGGATCTTTCATCTTTTCTCTATGATAGTCTGCAAAGGTTCTCATCGTGCATGTCTCCTTTGATAGTCGTCCCGATACATCTGTGCCCGCACAATCTCCGGCGGCGGCGTACGCTGTGTCTTTTTCACAAAGGCATTCGTCAAAACCGCCGTATTGCCGACAACGAAAAAATACAGCACGCGTGTGATATTTCCGCCGAAGGTGATGCGCAGCTCCATGATGCCGTCTGCGAGCTCCTTTGAGTGTGGGGCGCGGAGTTCATTTCCCATGCACGCGAGCAATCGGATCGACCGTGCGACCTTCGCGTACATCTTCGCATCGAGAGCGTCTAAGAAATCCGCAACGGGGCAGGTGCCATCTGCCGTCTCATAAAACACCACGCGCATTGACATCCCTCCGTTCTGCCATTATACCATAATCTGCGCACAAACGACAATAAAGGAAGTATGGATACATTCGGCTTGTGGTGCTCTGCGTCCAATTTTCCACCTCGTTCGGAGGAAAAAGTCTACACCATGCCGACCGCGCTCCTAAAAAGCCCCCGCATCCGATGATGCAGAGGCTTTCAGGTATACTACGGTCGTGCGTTACTTTTTCCGATAGATGATCGGGCTGCGCCAGAGATACTCGAACGGTGCGCTGAGGCAGTGCACGAGGCGCGTGAACGGGAAGAGTATCGCGACCGACATCCACGCGAGCATGTGGATGCGGAACATGAGCGGTACGTTCTCCATGTAGGAGATATCGGGGCTGAGCATAAGGACGGAGCGGAACCACGGCGCGATGGTCTCGCGGTAGTCAAACCCGCCCACCAAGGCGTTGAGGCCCGTCGCCGCACAGCCCGTGAAGATGGCAAGGAAGAGGAAGAAGTAGAGGAAACGATCCATCGACGACGTGTTCACCGCCATGCGGTCGGTGCCGAAACGGCGGCCGAGCAGGAGGATGAAGCCGAGGAAGAAGAGGATCCCCGCGGGTGTACCGCCGCCGAGCGCGATCATGTGATAGAGGTGCTCGTTGATCCCCACCGCCTCCGTCGCCGCCTTCGGGATGAGCACACCGATGATGTGTCCGCCGAGTGCCATGACGAGGCCGAGGTGGAACATGGGGCCTGCGAGCGGGAGGTTCCCCTTCGTGAGGAACTGGCTGGACTTCGTCGTCCAGTTCCGCTCAAAGACGGTGTAGCGCACGATCGTCCCCACGATGAGGAACGTGAACGCAATGTAGGGGAGCGCGCCCCAGACAAACTGTTTCATGATGCCGTCCTCCCTTCCAGATGCGCCGCCCCCGTGAGGACGACATCGAGCAGAAACGCGTAGGGCAGCTTCGCCTCGATCAGGCGGTCACGCAGGAGCTCCAGCTTCGGGACGCACCGCGCCGAGGATGTGCGCCGCACGCTCCTCGGGCACGGCCGCCGCGAGCTCGAGGATCGCGGGCAGGTAGTCAGGCAGCTCATGGTCGAGGTCATAGCCCGCATCGAGGAAGAGCTGCTTGTACGCGAGCATCTCCTCGGACTGTTTGCCGAAATCGGTGCGGTTGTGCGTCGTGAGGTAGAGGTTCGTGTTCTGGGAGAAGTCGAGCGCGCACGTATGCGTCCTCGTACTCCTTCGGGTCGCTTTCCTCCACGTAGTCAAAGAACTCCTCGAGCATCTCGCGCGACTGCGGGCGCGCGACGGTATGCGCCGCGGCGGCGCACTCCTTCACATCTCCCCACCATTCCTTCGAGGGGTACTCAAAGAGATAGGAGGTGAGAGCAGTTCCTTTCTGAATGCTGTTTGTCTCCATCATCAGCACCCCCAGGACAGGCATAGCCTGCCGTCCCCTGCAGCTCGCGCAGTTTATCCTGCGATACCTCCTGCACACCTGCGGGGATGTTGAACCGATCGCGGCGTTTTGCGACGCCGAGCAGGCGGTACATCGCCTCGTAGGTCTCCGCATCGTGCGTGAGCCCCGCGGGCAGCGGCTCGCCCGTCTGCTTTGTGCGCATGTAGGTGCGCAGCTCGAGCAGTACGCCGAGGACGCGCTCGATCGCCGCCGTGTCGCCCGCCGTCAGGAGCTGGGCGAGGTAGGCGACGGGGATGCGCATCTCTGCTGCGCCGGGGAAGAATACCTTCTCCTCGGCGCACCGTGCGATCGGGCTGAGGGGCGGGACGTACCAGATGTTCGGCAGCGTGCGGTACTCCGGATGGAGCGGGAACGCGAGCTGCCACTCGGCAATGAGCCGATACGAGGGCGAGTTCTGTGCCGCGCGGATCCAGCGGTCAGGGATGCCCGCCTCCTGCGCAGCCCTTACCGTTGCGGGGTCGTTCGGATCGCAGAGCGCATCGAGTACGCCTTGTAGATGTCCTTCGGGTCGGGGGTCGATGCCGCCGCCTTCACCTTGTCCGCATCGTAGAGCAGCACGCCGAGATAGCGCATGCGTCCGACGCAGCCGTCGCTGCACACGGTCGGCAGGCCGTTCTCCAGACGCGGGAAGCAGAGACGCACTTCTCCGCCTTGTTCGTCTCCCAGTTGTAGTAGATCTTCTTGTACGGGCACGCGGGGACGCAGTGGCGCCAGCCGCGGCAGCCGTCCCTGCGAGATCAGCACCACGCCGTCCTCGTCGCGCTTGTAGATCGCGCCCGAGGGGCACGCCGCGACGCAGGCGGGGTTGAGGCAGTGGTTGCAGAGACGCGGCAGATGCTTCATGAAGATGTCGTGGAACTCGAGCGTGATCTCCTGTCCGATCTTGCCGAGGTTGTAGTCCTTGCGTGCGGACTGTCCGTCGGCGAGATCGTCCTCCCAGTTCAGGCCCGCCGAGTCTCCATGCGCTTCTGCGTGATGAGCGAGCGCGGACGCGCCACGGGCTGGTGGTTGCGCCGCTTCGTGTGGATCAGCGTCTCATAGTCGTACGTCCACGGCTCATAGTAGTCGTCCATCTCGGGCTGCTGCGGATGGTAAAGAGCTTTGCGAGGCGCGAGATCTTGCCGCCGGTCTTGAGGCTCAGTTCGCCGTCCTTCAGCTCCCAGCCGCCCTTCCATTTTTCCTGATTCTCCCACTGCTTCGGGTAGCCGATGCCGGGTTTTTATCTCGACGTTGTTGAAATACATATACTCCGCGCCGCGCCGGTTCGTCCAGACGTTCTTGCACAGGATGGAGCACGTATGACAGCCAATGCACTTGTCGAGATTCATGACCATCGCGATCTGTGCTTTAATCTTCAAGCCAATCTACCTCCTCCATGCGCCGCACGACGACATACGAGTCGCGCTGGTTGCCCGTCGGGCCGTAGTAGTTAAATCCATAGCTGAGCTGCCCGTAGCCGCCGATGAGGTGGGTGGGCTTCATGTGAATGTGCGTCGGGGTGTTGTGCGTTCCGCGCGCGTCCCGGAGAGCTTCGAGCCCGGCACGTTGATGTGGCGATCCTGCGCGTGGTGCGCAAAGACTGCGCCCTGCGGGATGCGCGGCGAGACGACGACGCGCGAGGCGACGACGCCGTTGCGGTTGTAAAGCTCGATCAGTCGTTGTCGCTTTACGCCGATCTCGGCTGCGTCCTTCTCGCTCATCCAGACGCTCTGTCCGCCGCGGAACATCGTGAGCATCTGCTGCGCATCGAAGTACATGCTGTGCGTGCTCCACTTGTTGTGCGGCGTGAGATACTTCAGCGTGATCTCCTTCTGCGGACCGTTCAGCGACCTATTCATCGGGCGGAAATCGAGGATCGGGCGGTAGACCGCCTGTGCCTCGCCGAACTCACGCATGACCTCGTGATCCATGTAGAAATGCTGGCGTCCCGTCAGCGTGCGGAACGGAATCAGCTCCTCCACGTTGTTCGTAAAGGGCGTGTAGCGGCGGTTCTGATTGCTGCCCGTAAAGGTCGGCGCTGTGATCGTCTCACGCGGCTGCGCGATGACCTGATCGTAGGGTAAAGCGCTCGTCCTCGCGATCCTTCGCGAGCTTCGTGAGTTCGAAAGTCCCGTGCGCTTTTCGACCGCCGCCCATGCGCGGACAGCCGTTCTGCCGCAGGTCGTCGGCGACATGCCGAGCACGGCGTCGATCGCCTGCCGTGCCTCGTAGATCGAGGGGACAGCCATAGGACACGTAGTCCTTGTTGTCGATGATGCCGTTGCGCTGGCGGATCTCCTCGTAGTCCTCCGCCGCGTCCCACGTATTGCCGTGGCTCGCCGTCTTGCCGCCCGCATTCGGGACCGAGCGCGATCCACTTCTCATAGAGTTTCGTGTAGTCGATCGTGTTCGCGGCGATGTTCGGCATCGTCTTGCCGGGAATCGGCTCGCACTCGCCCTTTTTCCAGTCGCGCACGACGCCGTCCGGCTGTGCGAGCTCTGCCTCGCTGTCGTGCCCGAGCGGGGTCGCGGCGATGTTCGTGTACGGGGTGAGACCTGCGTCCTTCGCGACGGCGGAGACTGCCTGTGCGAGCGTGCGGTAGATGTCCCAGTCCGTCCGCGACTCCCAGAGCGGATCGACCGCCGGCTGGAACGGATGGACGAAGGGTGCATATCCGTCGAGGAGAGGTCGGTCTTCTCGTACCACGTCGCCGTCGGCAGGACGACGTCGGAGTAGAGCGCGTTGCCCGCCATGCGGAAATCGAGCGCGACGAGGAGGTCGAGCTTGCCGTCGAGCGCACCGCCCGGCTTTTCGAGCTCTGCCTTCTCACGCCACTTGACCTCCTGCGGACGAACGGCGGCATCCTCCTCTTGGAAGATGCTGTTCTCCGTGCCGAGAGATATTTCAGGAAGTAGTCGTTGCCCTTCGCGGACGAGCCGAGAGGTTGCAGCGCCAGACAAAAGAGGTTGCGCGGGAAGTTCTGAGGGTGCATCGGGGTCCGCCCATGCAAAAGTCGAGGCTGCCGTCCTTCAGGCTCTTCACGACATACTGCTTTGATGCCGTCCGCGCCCTCGTAGCCCGCCGATCTTTGCGTCTGCGGCGATCTGGTTCGAGCCGCGGTTGAACGTCGGATAGGCGGGTGCCCAGCCAAGACGTGCCGCGAGCAGGGCGTAGTCCGCCGGATGCGTATAGCGCGCCGTCTCGTTTGCCGCCGCGAGCGCGTCCGTCTGGATCTCGTCGCTGCGCCACTGATCGGTCGCGAAATAGTAGAACGACGTGGAGTTCAGCATCTTCGGCGGGGCCTGCCAGTCGGAGCCCGACATGATGCGCGCCCAGCCCTCGTTCGGACGGAGCTTCTCCTGCCCGACGTAGTGTGCCCAGCCGCCGCCGTTGCGTCCCTCGCAGCCCGTGAAAGAGCAGGAGGTTGATGATCGTGCGGTAGACGATGTCGGCGTGGAACCAGTGGTTGATGCCGCCGCCCATGATGATCATCGTGCGCCCGTTCGTCTTGATTGCGTTGTCCGCGATCTCGCGCGCCGTCTTGATGACGAGCTCGGGCGCGATGCCCGTGTACTTCTCCTGCCATGCGGGCGTATAGGGTGTGTCGTCCTCGTGGAGCCCGCACTCTCGCCGCCGATGCCGCGGTCAATCGCGTAGTTCGCGAGCGTCAGATCGTGAGACCGTCGTGACGAGCACCTCGCCGTCTGCGGTCTGGATGCTGCGCACGGGGAGTGCACGCGTCAGCGTGCGCTTTTCGCGGTCGTTGCCAAAAGTACGGCAGCTCGACCTCCACCGTCCCGGTCTTATCGTCCCAGACGGAGAGACGCGGGCAGATCTCCGCGCCCGTGTCGCGGTTCTCCTCGCGGATGTTCCATTTCTCCTGATCGCTCCAGCGCTCGGCGAGTGTGCCGTTCGGGATGACGATCTCGCCCGTCTTATCGTCCACCACGTAGTAGCGGAAATCAGCGTGCTTCTCGTCGCGTCCCATGTCGCGCGAGGAGAGCATGCGCCCCGGGATATACGTGCCGTCCGCGCGCTTTTCGACGCGCACGAGGAACGGGAAGTCCGTGTATTTCCGCGTGTACTCGAGGAAGAACGGAACGGTCTTGTCGACGTAGTATTCCTTCAGGATCACGTGTCCCATCGCCATGGCAAGGGCAGAGTCACTGCCGACCTTCAGCGAGATCCACGTATCCGCGAACATCGACGACTCGGCGTAGTCGGGCGCGATGGAGACGACCTTCGTCCCCTTGTAGCGCACCTCGGACATAAAATGTGCGTCCGGCGTACGCGTCAGCGGCACGTTCGAGCCCCATGTGATGAGGTAGCCCGCGTTGTACCAGTCGCTCGACTCGGGCACGTCCGTCTGCTCGCCCCAGATCTGCGGGCTCGCCGGCGGGAGATCGGCGTACCAGTCGTAGAACGAGAGCCCTACGCCGCCCATCAGCTGGACGAAACGGATGCCCGCCGCATAGCTCAGCATCGACATCGCCGGGATAACGGAGAAGCCGAAGATACGGTCGGAGCCATAGGTGTACGCCGTGTAGAGCACGGAGGCGGCGATCAGCTCGCTGACCTCCTCCCAGTTGGAGCGCACAAAGCCGCCCATGCCGCGGGCCTCTTTGTATTTTTTCTGCTTCACGGGATCCGAGGCGATGCTCTTCCACGCCTCGTATGCGTTCGCGTGCGACGCGCGCGCCTCACGCCAGAGCGCCGCGAGCTCCCCGCGCAGGTACGGGAACTTCACGCGGTGCGGACTGTAGAGATACCACGAGAACGTCGACCCACGCGGACAGCCGCGCGGCTCAAAGTCCGGCATATCGGGCGCCGTCTCCGGGTAGTCCGTCGCCTGATTCTCCCACGCCACGATCCCGTTCTTGACGTGGACGTTCCAGCTGCACGAGCCCGTGCAGTTGACTCCATGCGTCGTGCGTACGGTCTTGTCAAATGACCAGCGATCACGGTACATGTTTTCCCATGTACGCCCGCCCTCGCGCGTCTCCTGATGACCATCCGCAGAAGTCGACGTAGGAATCAGATACTTGAATTTTTGAAAGATACTGCTCACGCCTTCACCCCTCCGCTGTTCTGTTTAGGGAATCGCTGAATTTATCAGTGCTTCCTTGACACAGAAAAAACACATTACATAGGTTCTTTTATGTTACTATAATCCTTGTCCCTAGAATGTGAGTAATATCACAGTTTTGGGCAATTTTCACAATCGAATGATATTCTCAATTCATATATGACGCATCTTGCCAGGATTCTCATTATTGCTTTATGGTCATGCTAATTGCGTGAACATTTTCGCTCGTAAAAAGAGCACCGCACGAAGGCCTCAGCCTCATGCGGTACTCCCGTGCGTGGAAAAATATGCGGATCAATCCGACAATGTTATCTCAGAAATCGAGCGAGTTCCCGGGCGGTATGGAGCAGCATGAGCAGCACCCATTCTGCTCCTTACGCCCCAAGCGTCCCGGCCAATCGTTTTACCTCTTCCTGTGACAGTTCTGTTGCCTCAGCGATCTGAGAGAGCGTAAGCTTCCCCAGCGCGAGCAATGCCGTCGCCGTCCGACGTGCCGACTCGATACGACCTTCAGCACGCCCCTCAAGACGCCCCTTCAGCGCGTCCCTCTTCCATCTTTTTTCGCTAAATTTTTCCATCAGTTCACATGGCATTGACCCCCTCTGCTTCTGCCTTAAAGTAATCAGCTCGTTTCGCAAGTTCCGCATAATTCATCTGCTCCGGACGCTCGCAGAAAAAGTCCTGCATCAGTCGCCCGAGCGGTGTGTCGTCTCGGTTCGCTCCGTTGACGCTAGAGATATGCGCCCCATCATCGAATGGACGCTGCGTTTCTTTGACGATCCGCTCGACGTGATACAGAGGGCATCCTGCTTGATAGATGTCGTTTTCCGTGATGAAGATCACCCACGTCTCCGGAAGTGCCGCGAACTCCGCTCCTTTTGCCAGCGCGCGTGAGTCCATCATGCTGCTGTTGTATCGCGCTCGACGCGCAGCTGCGCCTTCGTTTGCCCGCTGGACTTCGCAGTCGTAGAGTTTCCCCTCGCTGTCCTCTGCCAGTACGTCGAAACGTACGCCGCGTCCGTAGAGATTGTCCGCACTCTGCTGCGTAACGACGCGCCGAACAACGAGATCGTCTCGATCAAAGAAGATGCGCAGCAGGAGCTGCATCCCCTCGGTATAGTTATCAAAACACACGTTGAAAAACGTATCGTCGATCAGGCGGAGTTTTTGAATCAGTACACGGTACTCCGCAGGAATGTCCTTCTTGATGATGCTCACTGATTCGATTCCTCCTCTTACTCTACTATCATAGTATGCATTGGGGCGAATATTGTCAAGGCGGGAATATCAAGGTGCTCCTCGCTCAACGACAAAAGGAGCACCGCACGAAGGCCTCAGCCTCATGCGGTACTCCCGTGAATCATTTGACTAATGGAATCGCTGATAAAACAGTCCCTCCGTTTAGCGTAGATTTCCGTCGAAATGCGGGAAAAAAGACGCGTCAAGACGATTGTGCTGAATTTATCCGTGCTTCCCTAATGTATTGCCGAACGCTTTGCGGCTTCCCTGCGTTCAAAAATCTTGTCCAGTACCGCCGCCTCCTGCTCGCGCCACGGGCGATTGGGATCATCCACATGCATCCGCTTAAGATCCTTAATTACCTCATCGCGCAGAAGATCAAACAGTGTACTCGACTGCACAGCTCCCGCTGTTCGCTGCGACTGACGGCGCAGGAACGGATGGAAGGGGGAGAAGCCGAACATATCGGCGATGAATTGTTCACCTGATAGCGTTCTTCGCGTGAGGAGTCCCTTCATTGTGTCGACGAACGCACGCTTTTTCCTCGAATGATGCATCACGCGGCGGATAGTAAAAGAGCGAGCCGTCAGGATTCTTCTGACAGACCACAAAGCGCCCGCCGATACGCGGCTTCGCCATTGTGGAATAATCACGCAGATCATCGTTATAGAGCGCCGCAATGAGTGCCTCATCATCCGGTTCGGGATACCGATCAGGATGAGCCGTCCAGTTGCATATATTCTCTACCGAGTTCCGCTTTGCATCAGGATCGGATGTCGACAGTACGTCGCTGAGCATTACGGCAAAACTCCCGCCATCGTCTGTCTTTTTCGACGGTTTGGCAACGGATGAATGGACGTGTGCCGCATCCTCTGTTCCATGTACCCTCAAATATGCCATATCAATCCTTCCTTTCTTTTCTTCTAACAATATTATCGTAAAAATCACCCCCCCTTAATCCAAAATCAATTTTTATTGATGGTATCCATCATCCGCTATGTAAGATATTGAAAACAAATGTCCTTCTTATTGTATGAATCCTTCAACTATACTATAATATAAAGGAAACACTGATAAAATGAGGTCTGCCAGATTGGCGTAGATTTTTCGTCCGAACGAGGTGGAAAAACCGGACGCAGAGTGGTGCTCTGTGGAGGATTTTTCCGCCGAAAGTGCGAGCAAAAAGATGCGTCAAGATGGTGATACCGAAGTATCAGTCTTTCATAAGATAAGTTATTGTGTCTTTTTCGATACGAAAGGCGGGGTTATGCAGGTACGGGTGAATGTAAAGCGCATCGGCAAGCGCAGGAATGCCATCGAGACGCGCCCGTATGAGATCGGTGCGGTGCACGATATCGGCGAGCTGATCGATGCGTTTGTGACGGCGGAGGTCACGCGGTTCAACGCGCGTGTGGAGGCGGGCGAGACGGCGCTCCGCTATCTGACGAGCGCGGAGATCGCGGATGCGAGCACGGTCGGCAAGGTTGGCTTTGGCGTGGACTATCGCGGGCAGGTGCAGAGTGCGGCGGCGGCGATTGAGAATGCGCGGCAGTCGTTCGAGGACGGCATCTACCGCATTTTTCGTGAATGGGGAGGAGCTCGGCGAGACGTGCGATACGCCCGTCACGCTGAAGGAGAACGATGAGATCACGTTTGTGCGCCTGACGATGCTCGCGGGACGTATGTGGTGACGGCTCACGGAGGATGTTATGCGCTCATCTGATACGATGATGCAGCGCTCCGCGAACACTTGGTGAAGCAAGTGAGAAAAGTGCGCGTTCTGCCCCCTGTGGACTTCTATCGTTCAAGCGAAGCGCGTTAGAAGACCACAGGTGGCTAAACGAGATAAGCGCGATCACTGCGCAACGAAGATGTTCGCGTGGAGCGCTCATCATCTTAGCATATACTAACGGGAGAATACGATGATCAACTGGTATCTGGGCGATGAGGACATGGCCGCCCTTCTGGCGGAGCTAAAGGCGGCGATGCCCGCGCTGAATGAGCAGAGCCAAAAACTGCTGAATTTTCTCTTTTTCCGCACGGACAAAAAGGGCGAGCCCGACTATGACTGGGATGTCGTTGTGACGAATTTCCGCCGCAACAAAGAAAGGACGTGGTCTGTACGGTGGACGATGATGTCCTGCCGCCCGCGCTCTACCCCGCCTCTGACCTCATGATGGGCGAGGCGCTGCGGAAGGATCTCGTCGCTATCGCGCACAATCTCGCCGACTATCCCTACACGAACCGCTATACGCGTCGTCTCGTCCGCTCGCGACTATCATCAGCACGTCGGGCGCATCTGGACGCTGGTGGAACGGCTGATTCGCCAGCGTTTCTCCGGACTGACCGTGCCGCAGATTCTGCGCGGCGCCTACGATGTGGAAAAAAGTACGGCAGCAGCTTCCTCGCGCCCGAGCAGGTCGCTGTGTGGATTGACCGCGGCGATGAGGAAGTCCTCTCCACCATCCGCGAGATGCTGCTCAGCGAGAACAACACGAAGATCCTCACCTACGATGTGTTCCGCGCCATCTTCAAAGGCACGCAATACAGAGCTCGTGGAACTCGTCGGCAAAGCTCCTCCTCGCGGGAAAACTGCAGGAGGGGGCTGCGGCAGGCGATCTGCGAGACGATGGACTGCGGGCGGCAGGGCACTTCGTCTACATCATGGGGCTGATCGAGGAGCACAACCTCATCCGCTTTCTCGTCCGTGCGCCGCGCCATCGCGACGACCATCGGCATCGGTACGGACAGCGAGCGCGTGGACAAGAAGCTCCTCGCGCTCATCATGCGCGTACTGCGCGATCCCGCGGAGGGAGATGCCTTCGTCCACAGCGCGGACAATGTCGAGGCGATGGTCGGGCTGTGGAGCAAAGGGGCTGCACGATGTAAAGGATCTCATCGCCGCCATGGAGGAGATCATTGGGGAGGGGCGTCCGCACTCCGTCCTCCTCGTCTCGTACTTCCTGCACGCCCTGCAGGACGGCGCGGCCGAGCGGAGCGTCGCCAAGCGCGTCCTCCTCGGCATCACGGACGCGGAGCTCAGTGCAGAGGATATGAAGAAGATCGCCTGCTATCTCCCTTTGTCGTGGACAGTTTCTACCATCCTGCGGGAGCTCGACGACTTCGTCGAGAAATTTGACCCGCAGGAGTATTTCGTGGATGCAGAGAAGCCACGCGCTTCTTTGATCTCTGTGAGCGCGCCCGCGCCCAGATGAAGCAGAACGAGAAGGAGTACGAAGGGTGCATCTTCCCGTGGTACGGAGCGACCCTGCGCCGCGAGGATCTGGCGCGCGCGATGGTGCTCGCTGCCCTCTGTGCGGACGGTGCGCTGACCGACCGCGTTGCGCCCGTCTCTCGGTCTGCCACGCCGGGCAGCGCGTTGCGCCGCTCCTCCTCAAGGCACCGCTGAGCCCCGTGCAGGGAGCAGGCACTCATCGATCTCCTGCGCCTCGCTCCCGAGACAGCGGCGCGGATCATCCGCGAGAACCCAACGGCGGCGCTGCCCGATACGGAGGTCACCGACACGCTCCGCACGGCGCCTGAGACGGCAAAAGGATCTCATGGGCGGAGACTTCGTCACGCGCCACGAGGGCGACATCGCCGCCCTGCTGCGTCTCAAGACGGCGAATGTACGCCGCACGGTGCTCGATCTCCTCTACGCACAGCCCGATGCGCAGCTCCGCACGACGATGGCAGGCCTCCTCACGCAGCGTGATGTGAACAAGCGGCTCGGCGCGCTCGACCTCCTCCTGCGCTGCAAGGCGGACGGACGCATCCCACAGGAGGAGCTGCTCGCCCTCGCACAGACGATCAAGAAGCCGACGTCGGACGAGCAGGTGCTGATCGACGAGCTCGCACGCACGGGCGCGGCGGCAGAGGCGGAGGATGCACTGTTCGATGCGGCATACGTGCCCGACTTCACCATTGACCTCCATGACACAGCGGACGCGGCGGTCGCGGCGGGCTTTGAGGCGGCGACGAACACCGTGCACGTCGTGAATACCGTCACGCTCGATGATATTTTCCCCTGCACGGACGAGGAGCTGCTCTCGATCGTCGAAAAACTCGACGCGCTCTACACGGCACATGAGGGACTATGAGTACAAGAGCCGCTGGAACGGCGAGGGAGAGACGACGCTGGCCTCGGGCTTTTACGAGCGTGCGGATACTGAGCGCACGACAGGGCGCGCCCGACAATATCAAATACTATCCGCTCCCGGAGGTCTGGGAGGAGTTCTACCGAAAGGAGATCAAAGACTTCCGCGTGCTCTATCAGCTCGCCATCGCCGTCCTCATGGTCAAGGCGGAGGATGCCCTCTTTACGGAGGGACTGACGCGCATCACGGGGCGGGACTGGACGGCGTTCCCCGCCGCCCTTGCCGCCGAAGCTGAACCACTTTCGCCGAGGGCTACAGGGGGACGGCAGAGGGGAAGAATGTCATTCGCGTACTCCATGAGACGCGCAGAGGAGAACCGCCCTTCGTCTTTGCCGCAGGGGCTGCTGCTGATGCGCCGCGCCTATGAGTGCTATGATGAAACGCTCTACCTCGTGGAGCGAAAGGGGCGTTGGAGTTCGAGTACGTATCAGATCACGCACGACAATGCACTGATGCAGTCCGCCCTGCACGGGGCGCGGCTCTACGCGGACGATGCGGAGTTCGCACAGTCCTACGCCCTGCGCCTGCGGCTCGCGGAGCGGATCGAGATGTCCTCCTGCGCACGGGCAGGGAACCCGAGGCGGTCTGACGGGCATCATCGAGCATGCGAAGGCACACCTCCTCGGCATGGAGAAGGCGGACGGGTTTTTCCGCATGATCCTCGGCATGCAGGCGGAGGATATGGATGAGGACGCACGCCGCAATCAGAAAAAGGTCGAACAGAACCGCGTCCGCGTGCTCGAGCGCTATCGGGCGGTGCGCTCCCCGACCGCAATGACCCCGAGTGCCGCGGCGCACAGACGGAGGATGTGCTTTCGCTTTATCAACGAGGAGGGACAGCGCGTCGTCGACAGCATCGTCACGGCAGAGCTGCGGCGCGGCGATACGCCCGCGCTCCACTCCGCCGCCGTGGACAGCATCGAGGCGCGTCGAGGGCATCCAGCTCTTCGTGCGCATCCTGCAGGGCGCTCGGTGCGCTGAAGCTCGACCGCGGCAGCTGGTACGCGGGCTCCGGACGAGGCAAAGGCATCGACGCTGAGCCACCTGCTGAAGGTCAGCCACCCGCACGCGGGCGAGACGGCCGCCGACCTAAAGGCGGCGCTGAAGGACGCAGGCATCGCCCAGCAGCGTCTCGTCGAGGCGGCGATGTACGCGCCGCAGTGGATCCCGCTCATCGAGGCATACCTCGGCTGGCGCGGTATGGCGAGCGGCTGCTACTACTTCCAAGCGCACGCAGGCGACATCCCGAAGGAGCGCGCGAGCATGATCGCGAAAATACACGCCCATACCGATCGAGGATCTGAAGGAGGGCGCGTTCGACATCGGCTGGTTCAAGGCGGCGTACAAAGGAGCTCGGCAAGGCACATTTTGAGAGTCTCTACGACGCGGCAAAGTACATATCGAACGGCGCAAAGCACGCACGCGCACGCAAATTTGCCGATGCCGTACGCGGTGAGCTAAAACTCGCCGATGTGGAGAAGGAAATCACGGCAAAGCGCAACAAGGATCTCGTCATGTGCTGCGGCCTGATTCCGCTGAAACGCGCACGGGAAAAGGATATGCTCGCGCGCTATGTGTTCCTCCAAAATTTCCTCAAGGAAAGCAAGCAGTTCGGGGCGCAGCGCCGCGCAAGCGAGGAGAAGGCGGTGGAGATCGCCCTCTCGAACCTCGCGCGCGCCTGCGGTTTTGACGATGTGACGCGCCTCGTGTGGACGGCGGAGACGGAGCTCATCAAGGCGCACGCCGATCATTTCACCCCGAAGGAGGTCGAGGATGTGCGCTCTCCCTCTCCGTCGCAGCGGACGGCGCGGTGTCGCTCGTCTGCACGAAGGGCGGGAAGCCGCTGAAGGCCGTCCCCGCGAAGCTGAAAGAAAGAACGCCTACCGTGCTCGAGCTGAAGGACGCGGAGAAGAATCTAAAGGAGCAGTACCGCCGCGCAAAGAAGATGCTCGAGGAGATGATGGAGGACGGCACGCCGCTCCTCGCACGCGAGATCGCGAACGTCATGACGTACAACCCCGTCATCGCGCCGCTGCTGAAGCCGCTCGTGTTCCAGTCGGGCACGGCGCTCGGCTTCTATGCGGATGGTGCACTCGTCGCTGCGGACGGCACGCGCACGGAGCTCGCGGAGGACGCGGAGGTAAAGATCGCCCACGCGCTCGATCTCTATGAGAGCGGCACATGGGCGGACTATCAGAAATATCTTTTTGAAAAGGAGATCCGCCAGCCGTTCAAGCAGGGTGTTCCGCGAGCTCTACATCAAGACGGCGGACGAGCACGGCAAGGAGTCAAGCCATCGCTACGCGGGGCATCAGGTGCAGCCCGCAAAGACCGTCGCCCTGCTCAAGACGCGCCGCTGGGTCATCGACGGCAGTGAGGGACTGCAGCGCATCTACTACAAGGCGAACATCATCGCGCGCATCTACGCACTCGCCGACTGGTACTCGCCCGCCGACATCGAGGCGCCGACACTGGAGTGGGTCGAGTTCTTCGACCGTAAAACCTTCCAGCGGCTGCCGATCGACGATGTTCCCGACCTCATCTTCAGCGAGGTCATGCGCGACGTCGATCTCGTCGTCTCCGTTGCGCACGTCGGCGGCGTCGATCCCGAGGCGAGCCACTCGACCGTCGAGATGCGCCGCGCCATCGTGCAGTTTACCCTGCCGCTGTTCAAACTGGACAACGTGCGGCTCGAGGGTGCGCACGCGCACATCCACGGCAAGCTCGGCGACTACACCGTCCACCTCGGCAGCGGCGTCATCCAGCAGAAGGCGGGCGCAATGATCAACGTTCTGCCCGTCCACAGCCAGCATCGCGGGCGGCTCTTCCTCCCGTTCCTCGACGAGGATCCGAAGACGGCGGAGATCCTGTCGAAGATCATCCTCTTTGCCGAGGACGGCAAGATCAGGATCCATTCATCCTCGATCAGATCCGCGTGCGGAGGTAAGGAAGGAGTACAATACAAAAACAGCGGCGGGAACAAATCGTTCCTGCCGCTGTTTTCTTTCAACTTAGTTGTTTCTGTGCTGCGCGGTACGTACCCGCCGCCGTGTTCGCCTGCTGTGCTCCTGCACTCAGCTCGACCACATACGCATCACCGAATACCTCACGCGACGCCTCCTTGCGGATGTCCTCCTCCAGCGAGTGAAGCGAGCGCGCCAAGGACTCGATGTCTACTGCGTACGCATCTTCCCCCATACGTGCCAGCCGGCGGATCTGCTCGCGCTGCTAAAAGTGCTGCGAACGGATATTGCCGACGTTGACCCCATCCTGTGCAAGCGTCGGAGCCGCCGTCCGCATAATCAGCGGAACGGGGATCTGCCGTGCAGGATCGTCAAGTACGGATGCAAGTGATAGTACAGACATCACGATCACCTCATTTCCTTATGAGTGTTTTGGACATTTCCTTTGTCCTATGGACATTATAGGATCTTTCCCATTTCTTGCCTACAGACCTTTTTTTCCCAATTTGTCGCCGTTTACGACGCATTTCGATGAAAGTTTTATGAAAAAATTTTCTTCTATGCTATTGAAATTCATTCTCTTATATGCTATACTTACATCACAGTTTTGAGGAACGTCTGAGAGATTTCCTGTCAGTCCTTCCTCAGGAGCCGTTCTTCACCGTACGGCTTCTCCCATACTCTCCTACAAATACACAGCAAAAAGACCGCACAGCTGCTCACTGCGCGGTCTTTTTGTCTGTGCTTCCCTCTGTTTTGCGCTCACTTCCCGCCGTCTGCGTGGGGCAGATGGCAGTCGCGCCCCTTGATGTGATCAAAGAGCCAGCGCGCAAGAAATCGAGGATGTTCAGGAGGTACTCCTGCTGGTTCTCGTCCACCTTTTTCAGGTCGATCTCTCCGACCTTTTTCATAAAGCGCAGGTGCAGCGCGCGGTGACTGAACCGGTGCGGGTCGCCGACGCGCTCGGCATACGCCTCCTCGCTCGCAAAATGCGTGCCGGCATAGGCAGCAAGCTCATCGAGGATCGCGACGATCTTATCGTACTTATCCTCCGACGCATCCTCCATCACGAGCTCGTAGCACTCGTTCGTCAGATCGAACAGCTTCGCGTGCTGCTGATCGACCGATGCAATCCCGTCAAATAGTCATCCGTAAACTCATACTTCATGGCGCATTTTCCCTCTTTCGTCTGCTTTGAGCGGCTAGTCCTTTGGTATGAGAAAAGTGTCTTACTTTGCTGCGGCGTCCTCTTCCTTCGGGATGCGGCAGTCCATCACCTTGATGTGCCCATAGAGCCAGCGTGCGAGGAAGTCGAGGATGCCGAGCAGATACTCCTGCTGGTTCTCATCCACACTGTCCAGATCGACCTCGCTCAGTTTCTGGATGAAGCGCAGGTGCTGATACCGCTCGCTGAAGCGGCGCTCGTACTGCACGCGCTCCATGTACTCCTCCTCGTGGGCGAAATGCGTCGCCGCATAGTCGCGCAGCTCGTCGATGAGCTCCACGATGCGGTCGTAGTGGTCGGTGCCCGCATCATCCATCACGAGCTCATAGCACTCGTTCGCGAGGTCAAAGAGCTTTCCGTGCTCTTTGTCGATCATGTCGATTCGGTCAAATACTCTTTCGTCAGTTCGTACTTTTTCATCGTCTGCATTCCCTTCCTTTTTTATTAATCCCAGCCCTGAAGTGCCCAGTATCGCTCCGCCGCATCGACGAGCGCGAAGAATCCGTCCTCATCCGCCGCCGTCCGTATGCGCACGAGTTTCCATCGCCCGTCCGCCATGCGTGCCAGCTCCAGTGTAAAGGCCGCCGTCGGCAGGAGCCGTCCGTAGGTGCTGTCGCTGCCATGCAGTACAGCATCCGCATAGGCGCGGTCGCCGTCCGTGCGCACCGCTCCCACGGTCACGCGGTAGGCAGCGGCAAAGGCGCGCATCTCGTCGGACGCCCACCGCGCCATGCCGTCTGTCCGCGAGACGGGCACGCGTGCAGAGTCAAAGTAGTGATCCAGCATGGCGCGTGCAAAGGCGATGTCCGCCCTGCGTCGCTCCGCCATGTAGTCCCGCATAAAGGCGGCGTCATGGCGAAAGAACCAGTCGCTCGGATGGCGCGCATGCAGGGCGTCGATGTTCTCCGCGAGGAGTTCCGTGCTGTCCTCCGCGAGCCCCGCGAGGACGGCATCCGTATCGACGTACTGATCGAAGCCATCGCGATCCTCTGTCGCGACGGCATGACCGATATGTGCGAGCGCCGCCTCGGGCGTATGCTCCTTCCAGCTGCCGTAGCCCGTATAGGCGCAGAATATGAGCAGCACGACCAGCACAGCGGCACTGCTGAGGCGCAGTTGTCGCATGATAGAGCTCCTTCCCTTTTCTTCTAGTGTAGCTTATCCGTCATAGAGAAGCAAGCGGCGCAGTCCATGCGCCCCCCTATTCTCCCGTCTCTCGATAAATGCGGAGGCGACGCTCTGCCGCGCCCACCGCATAGGCAAAAATTCTTGCGCAGGGTAGGAGTCGACCGTCTGCCCGATGTGCTTTTTCCCCATGTAGTCGGGGTGCAGTCCATCCGTCGTGTACGCCGCCTCAAGCTCGCCGTTCGCATCCGCGAGCATGGAGGAGACATCGACGCTGAACTCCTGCTGACGCACCCAGTCGTTGATGTAGTCACGGTGATCCATCCAGTCCGAGGGCGGCGTCATGATCGTCATGCGCTTCGTCATCCACGCGGGACGGATCGGCGTCACCGTCAGAAAGATCGGCGTGATGCCATGCGCGCGGCATTTCTCCCCGAGGGCGGCGAGGTTGCGCACGGTCTGTGCGCCGTGAGACGCCGGAGCGGTAGTCGTTCACACCGCCCATGATGATGAGGACGCGCGGCGCGAACGGCAGTACATCGCGGTCAAACCGCGCGAGCATATCCGCCGTCGTGTCGCCGCTGTGCCCGAGGTTTTTGACGGGCACGGTGCAGTACGTCTCCCAGTCGTAGAGCGTGTAGGAGGGCGGCAGGGTGATCGCGCCGCCGCCGTGCGTGATGCTGTCCCCGATCGCCGCAATCGGCGTGTGCGGGACGACATCGAATGTGCCGCCCGCCGACCAGTCGGAGATCGGCGTGCCCGCCGTCGTCACGCCGCGCACGCAGTAGACGTAGTGCCCCGGCACGGTGAACGGTGCATCGTCGTAGACATCCTGCTCCCCCGCCTGCAGGGTATGCAGAAAGACATCGCGCCCATCGGCCGCGCGGCGGTAGACCTCGACCTCGTGATGGGTCTGCCCGCTGAGCGGGATCCACGAGTAGACAGGGTAGAGCGGCGCGTATGCCATCTTGTCATACTCCGCCGTGAGGACGGGCGCAGGCGGGTCGGCGAGCGCCCCGCGCACCGGCTGCGGCGCCGACGCTGCGGCAATCGGTGTGCCGTCGTAGCCGAGCGGCTGCACCGTCAGTAAAGATCGTCCTGCGGCAGGAGTCCCCGTGAGGGGATGTGTACGCCCGTCGTATAGACGCGGCTGAGCTTCTGCTGCTCGACCATGCGCCCCTCCGCCGTGCGCACGAGGATGCGCACCTCATAGCGCACCGCCCCATTGTAGGGCGCCCAGCGCAGGAGCACGGAGGAGGGCAGTGCCGCCGCGGGCGGCGTGCGTACGCCGCTCCGCTCCGCACCGCGCTCCACCGATTTTCCTGCGGCGGATGCCTGTGTCATACTCACAACAAGAAGAACGGCGAGGCACCCCAGTCCCATGCCGAAAAATCGCAGCTGCATTTAGTCCTCTTCCACCGATCTGATATACTCTTCCCCAATCGCCGCTCTGACCTCTGCGAGCGTCGGCGTGAGGAGCGCACGTGCCTCCTCCGCCGTCTTTGCCGCCGCCGTCACGCGAACGAGACAGCCGTCCTCCTTCGCGTACGTCGCCACCGTCGGGTTCTCCCCATCGACGAGTGCCCCGAGGCGATCGGCGACGGGCGATTCTCCGACGGGCAGTCCCTTTCTCTGCCATGGAGTAGAGCTTGATGTTCATGGAGACGAATACCTTGTCGCTCTTTCCCGCGAGAAAGAGGCGGCACGCGTCCTGCAAACATCGGCTTCATCTCCTTCGGCGGGCCGGGGAGCATGATGCAGAACGCGCCCGTCCTTCTCGATGATGACGCCGGGTGCCGTGCCGTGGTCGTTCTGCAGGACCATCGCCCCCGAGGGAACAGTCGCCTGCTTGCGCATGCTCTCCGAGAGGGGGACGCCGCGCTTTGCCGCACGCTCCTCCAGACGGCGCAGCGCCTCCTCGTCCTCGACGGGCGTGCAGCCGAAGTAGGAGATCAGCATCTCCTTCGTCAGGTCGTCCTTCGTCGGGCCAAGACCGCCCGTGGTGATGACGCAGTCTCCGCGCGTATACGCCACATCGAGTGCGGCGCGCAGGCGTTCGGGATTGTCCCCGACCACCGTCTGATAGTAGGCATCCAGCCCCATGTGCGCGAGTTTCTGCGCGATGTGCTGTGCGTTCGTGTTCACGATATTTCCCATGAGCAGCTCCGTGCCCACGCTGATGATTTCTACGACCATGTACTTGCTCCTTTGACGATTTTTCCACTGATAATCAGTGTTTCTATTCATTCTACTACAAAAATCCCGCCTAGAAAAGGTAATTCGCCCTTTTTTGTCGAAATTACTAAGGAATCGCTGATAAAATGAAGTCCGTCAGATTGGCGTAGATTTTTCGTCCGAACGAGGTGGAAAAACCGGACGCAGAGTGGTGCTCTGTGGAGGATTTTTCCGCCGAAAGTGCGAAAAAAGATGCGTCAAGATGGTTGTACCGAATTTATCAGTGCTTCCTAAGGAATCGCGTTTCTGCGCGAATACGATGAAAATAATTGGATTGACGGAAGGAATACCTATGAAGCCCACGAAACTATTCGCCGCCCTTCTCGGCCGCCCTCCTCGCCCTGCCCTCGCCCCTGCGGCGGAGGCGGGCATCGGCGGCGGCATCGGCATCAGCATACCGACCTCGCACGCGCCCGCTGTGCGCGCAGCATCGAACACCTACGCCGGGGTGCGCATCGGCGATCTCTCCGAGGAGCTGACCGTGAACGAAAAGAGCGGCCGTCTCCTGCTGAAGCTGACCGTGCGCAACGAGGGCACGGAGGCGTATACCGTCGCGCATCCGACGGGACAGAACTATGACTTTGCCCTGCTCGATGCGAAGGGGCGTGAGATCTGGCGCTGGTCGGACGGCATGGCGTTCACGCAGGCACAGCAGACGTATACGCTCGCGCCGGGCGCGTCCGAGGAGCTGACCGCCGAGATCGACCGCAAGACGTATAAGGAGCTGCGGGATCGCGCCGTCCTCGTCGCGGCGGGGCTGAAGGACACGAATGTCCTCGTCTGCGCCGCCGTGCCCGACCCGCGCAGTGCCGGCGCATCCCCGCGCATCCACGGCGACATCGTGATCGGCACGGGCGGCTGGTAAGGATAACAGCCTTGAAACAGATTATCATCAATGCGGACGACTTCGGGCGGCACGTGCTCATCAATCGTGCCGTCGAAACAGCCGTGCAGGAGGGCATGCTGCGCTCTGCAACGATCATGGCAGGCGGCGCGGCATTTGCAGATGCGGCGGAGCTCGCCATGCGAACACCCGCGCTCGGGGTCGGCATCCACCTCACGCTCGTCGACGCTGCGCCCGTCCTGCCGCCCGCAGAGATCCCGACCCTCGTCACGAGGAGGGCAGATTCCTCCCCGATCACACAGCGCTGACCGTGCGCGTGCTGCGCGGCATGGTGCGCATGGACGAGGTGCGCGCCGAGCTCGCGGCACAGCTGCGCCGCGTCACGGCGGCGGGCATCCGCCCGACGCACGCCGACAGCCATCAGCACATGCACGTCCTGCCCGGCGTCAGTGACGTCGCGCTCGATCTCTGCGTGGCGGCGCATATCCCCGCCATGCGTGCGCCCTACGCACCGCTCTTTGCGGGGCAGTTCGGCGGCGTGGGGCAGTTCATCGGGCGCGCGGGGCTCGCCGCTCTCGCGCATCGTGCGGCAGCAAAGGCGCGGCGGCACGGCATCGCCGTCCCCGAGCACTTCGCGGGCATCGTCGCGGGTGAGGCGGTCGATACCGCCGCCCTCACACGATCGCCGCACAGCTCGCGGACGGCACGACGGAGGTCATGCTCCATCCCGGTACGGACAGCGACACGCTCATCCGCGACTGCCGCTGGCAGCATGACTTTGCAGCGGAGCTCGCCGCCGCCTGTGCCCCCGCGGTGCGCGCGGCGCTTGCGGCGGAGGGGGCGGCCGTCGTCAATTTTCAGGCACTGGCACAGTAAGGAGGGCACATGGACAAGATCACCATCATCGTGCCCTGCTACAACGAGGCGGAGGTCATCCCCCGTTTCTACGAGGCGGTGACGGCGGCGACCGCTGCCGTCGAGGACTGCGACTTTTCCTATCTCTTCATCGACGACGGCAGCCGTGACGGGACGCTCGACGCGATTCGTGCGCTCGCCGACGCGCACGACAATGTCCGCTATCTCAGCTTTACGCGCAATTTCGGCAAAGGAGCCCGCGATGATGGCAGGGGCTCGACTTTGCGGACGGCGACGCCGTGCTCATCATGGACGCGGATCTGCAGCATCCGCCCGCCCTCATCCCGACGATGGTCGCGGCGTGGCGTGCAGGGCTACGACGATGTCTGCGGCAAGCGCACGGATCGGAAGGACGAGACTTTCCTCAAGCGCACGATGGCCAATTTCTTCTACCGCTCCATGCGGGCGGTCAGCCGCTTTACCCTGCAGCGCGACGTGGGCGACTTTCGCCTGCTCGATCATCGCTGCGTCGCGGCGCTGCGCCTGCTGCGCGAGAATCAGCGCTTCACGAAGGGGCTCTTTACGTGGGTGGGGTTCAAGAAAAAGGAGATCCCCTTTCAGGTGCAGCCGCGTGCGGCGGGCAAGACGACGTGGAGCTATCTCGCGCTGCTCTCGCTCGCCGTCGAGGGGATCACCTCCTTTACGACCGCGCCGCTGCGCCTGACGACGGTGCTCGGTCTCATCGTCTCCGCGCTCGCGCTCTGCTACATGGTCGTCGTGCTCGTCGATGCGCTCGTCTACGGCGACCCTGTGGCGGGCTATCCGACGCTCATGACCGTCCTGCTCTTTCTCGGCGGCGTGCAGCTGCTCTCGCTCGGGATCATCGGCGAGTACCTCGGACGCGTCTTTACGGAGAGCAAGCGGCGGCCGTGCTATCTGATCGACGAGCTGGACTGGGAGAAATTTGACAATGCAAAGCTGGCAGGGAGGAGATACATTGACACCGGCGAATGACGGAGGGCACCGATACGGCGCGACGGCACTCACAGCCGCCGCCATTTTTGCCTTTATGCTCGCGCTCAATCACTGGATGCCCCTCCACCGCGACGACTACGACTATATGATGGTCTGGAAGACGGGCGTGCCCATCGCATCGCTCTCCGATGTCCTCTCCTCCGCCATGCAGCACTATCTCCTGCACGGCGGGCGCATAGTCACGGTGTTCTGTCTCGACCTCTTCCTCTGGCTCGGCAAGCCGCTCTTTGACGCGGCGAACGCGCTCATGTTCCTCGCACTCTCCGTGCTCGTCATGATGCACGCACGCCGCTCCGCCGCACTCACCCGCACGCCAGGGCTGCTTGCCGTGGCGGCACTCCTCCTCTGGCTCTCTCTGCCGCATTTTGGCGAGGTCGCCGTGTGGAAAAAGCGGCTCGACGGTCTATCTCTGGTCGGCGGTGCCCGCCTTTCTCTTTCTCCTGCCGTACAATCTTGCGCTGAAAAGCGATGGGGGAGGAGCAGCGGGCACGTCATGCGTGGGCGATCCTGCCGATGTTCCTCCTCGGCGTACTCGCGGGCTGGTCGATCGAGAACCTCGCCGTGACCGTGACCCTCCTCGCGATTTGGCTGCACGCTCTATGCGCGGCGGCACGGCGCGTTCGCACCGTGGATGCTCACGGGTGCCCTCGGTGCACTCGCGGGGCTCATCGGCCTCGTCGCCGCGCCCGGCAACTACGTCCGCTACGACGCACAGGGGCGCGGACAAGGCATCCTCATCCACCTCGGCAATCAGATCGCGGGGCAGGGGCGAGATGCTGCTCTACCTCCTGCCCGTCCTGCTGCTCATATACACGGCATATCGTCTCCGTCAGCGCCGTCTGTCAGGGCTGCCGGTAGAGGTGCACGGATCGCTCTTCCTCTACGTCGGGAAAAACATGTCGTGGCGTTTGACAAAGGCGGCATCACTACTGTCTCTGTCGCACTCTGGAGCCTGCTCCTGCTGCTCACCGCCTCCTATTTTACGGGCGGATGGGTCGCATCCGCCATCCGCGACGCAGTCATCGCGAGGGTACTCACGCCGCTCGGGCAGACCAGACCAAAGACCATTTTCCTCTTCACAAATGTCGCGAACGGCTTCGAGGAGATGGCGATCTACTGGCTCGCGATTCTGCTCTGCTACCATCGCATGAAAGAGCTGCTGGGTCTGACGACGGCCTCCGTCCGCGCCGCTGCGCAGCAGGTCTCTTGGCGCGAGGTTCTGCGCGCCTGTCCCGCCGCGCGTTACGCCGCATGCCTCATCGGGCTCGGCCTCTGCAACAATCTCGTCATGCTCGCCGCGCCGACCTTCCCGGGACGTGCTGCGTTCAGCTCCGCCGCCATGTTTGTCGCGGCACTGCTCGCCCTGCTGAACGATCCATCGGTGCGCAGCGAATTCTTCCTCCCGGCATGCCGCCTGCTGCGCACGGCGGCGTTCCTCCTCCTCGCCTATACGGGCGCGGCGGCGCTCCTTCTCACACACGAGATGGGGACAGAGGACGCGGCACGGATCGCACAGATCGAGGCCGCCCGTGCACGCGGCGAGACCGTCGTGCACTTCCCGCGCATCGAGAACACGCGCCGTGCCCTGCGCCACGTCTACTACGAGGACTGGGACAACGGCGTCACGAGGACGGCGCGATGGAATACTTCGGGCTGACGGAGATAGAGGTTCCCCCGCATAGGCCCCAATGACATTTCCTTCATCTTGTGGTAGAATGAGGGGCACGTATCGTATGACGGCACCATGCACCAGTGCCAACGCTCCGCTGCAATTTTCTGCGCAGCGCGGCGTTCCGCATCAGCAGTACCGTCAAGACACCCATCAAAAATTACGGTCAACATTTGAAAGGAGCTGCATCAACTCTTGGACAGTCCTTTATCCGACGCGCTCTGTCTCTTCCTGCTCATCGTCGCCCTCATGGCGAACGCCTACTTTGCTCAGATCGAGACGGCGCTCACGGCATCCCATCGCGGACGTCTTGAGCGTCTCGCCGAAAGCGGCGAAGCGGGTGCGGCAGAGGCGCTTGCCCTCCTGGAGCACGCCGACCGCCCCATCGCCATGGCGCAGGCGGGCGTCACCTGCATGAGTCTCTTCACGGGGCTCGGCATCGGGCTCTTTGCCCTGCCGATTTTCAGCGGGGTGCTCACGCGGCTCCTCCCGGGCATGGAGGTCTACGCCGCCGCGCTCGTCCTCAGCATTCTCGTCATGACGACGCTCACTCTGCTCTTCGGCGACTTTCTGCCGAAGCAGATCGCCCTCCAGAACCCCGAGGAGATGCTTCTGCGCAAAGCACCGCACCATCGCCCTCCTCACGCAGCTCACCCGCGCTGCCGAGTGCTGCCCTCATCTCCATCTCGCGCGGCATCCTGCTCATCTTCGGCATCAACCCGGAGAACCGCGTCTCCGCCACGGAGGACGCAGTCAAGGATCTCATGGAGCAGGGCACGGAGGAAGGTACATTTGAAAAAGACCGAGCAGGGACATGGTCGACCGCATCTTCCACATGAGCGATCAGACCGCCTCGGCACTCATGACGCCACGCACCCAGATCGCCTGGGTCGACCTCGCGGAGCCCCGCGCCGAGCAGCTGCGCATCGTCCGCGCAGAGGCGCACGACGTATTCCCCGTCGCCTGCAGGGAACCTCGACGACTTCCGCGGCGTGGTCTACGCCAAGGAGCTGCTCGACGCGGCACTCGACAGGACGGAGATCGACATCACGGACTACATCCGCAAGCCGCTCTTCGTCCCGCGCACCATGGAGGGCTGCGCGTCCTCGAAAAATTCCGCAGTGGTGCCATCCACGGGCGGTCGTCCTCGACGAGTACGGCGGCGTCGTCGGCTTCATCACCATGGACGACATCATGGGCGAGATCATCGGCAGCGCAGATGAGGACGCGCCCACGAGGCACGCGCACAGGGGGCGGAGAAGGCGCAGACATGGATCTTTGACGGACTGTTCCCCATCGACGAGTTCAAGGAGAATTCGGCATCGACGAACTCCCGACGAGGATCACGACCACTTTCACACCCTCGGCGGCTTCGTCACCGCCCAGATCAGCCGCATCCCCACCGTCAGCGAAACCTGCACTGGGAGGACTACACCTTCGAGGTGCTGCAGATGGATCGCGCGCGCGTCGCCCAAATCCGCATGGCGCGGGCAAATGCTGTGGAAAACGGCGACTGATCGAATGCTGCTTCCTTCGCCTCCCCCGTCGAAAGCAGGGGAGGTGTCACGCACCAGCGTGACGGAGGGGCGCCCAATGGAAATGATAGGATATAGGGGAGACACAAAATGAACGAACGCATCTATAACTTTATCGGCCCCGCCGTCCTGCCCGAGGACGTCCTGAAAGAAGTCCAGGCGAGATGCTCAACTTCCACGGCACAGGCATGTCCATCCTCGAGATCAGCCACCGCGCCCCGCCTACGACGAAGTACACAGCAGGCAAAAGGCGGACATCAAAAGAACTGATGGGCCTCGGCGACGACTACGACATCATCTTTACCGCCGGCGGCTCCAGCCAGACCTTTGCCCTCATCCCGCTGAACTTCGCCACCGAGTCGCACCCCGGCAGCTACGCCCTCTCCGGCTCCTTCTCCCAGAAGGCATACGAGGAGGCAGTCAAACTCGGCGTCGGCACCGTCGCCGCCTCCACCAAGGAGGAGAACTACGTCCGCGTCCCGCGTCAGGACGAGCTGAACATCGCGCCCGGCGCGGCATACCTCCACATCTGCCTCAACAACACCATCTACGGCACGGAGTATCACTACACGCCGCAGACAAACGGCGTCCCCCTCTTTGCCGATATGTCATCCGACATGCTCTCGCGCCCGTGGGACTTCTCCTCCTACGACTTCATCTATGCGGGCGTGCAGAAAAACCTCGGCCCCGCCGGCGTCGTACTGAACATCGCGAAAAAGGAGCTCCTCGCGAACACCCCCGCCGAGCTGCCGACCATGCTGCGCTACAGCACCTTCAGAAGAACGACTCCCTCTACAACACGCCGCCCGTCTTTGCCATCTACATCGTCGGCAAAGTCGCCCGCTGGATCAAAGAGCGCGGCGGTCTCGCCGCCATGGGCGAGGCAAACGCAAAGAAAGCGGCGCTCCTCTATGACGCCATCGACAGCTCCGACGGATTCTACCGCGGCCACGCCGCGAAAGGACAACCGCTCGCGCAGAACGTCACCTTCCGCCTGCCGACCGAGGAACTCGAAAAGGCATTCGTCGCCGAGGCAAAGGAACACAACCTCGGCGGCATCAAGGGACACCGCAGCGTCGGCGGCATGCGCGCCTCCATCTACAACGCCATGCCCCTCGCGGGCGTCGAGGCGCTCGCCGCATTTATGGCGGAGTTCCGCAAAAGCACTGATGCTCGTGAGTCTGTGGAAAGAGGTGACATTTTGGCAGGAAATCGCGCATACTGCAGCGGCGGCACGCAGGAGATGGGTGTTCCCGCACGACGCGAGGGAGAATGCGCCCGCAGCGGTGCGCCGCATGGATGCGCCGTCCATCAGCGTGCGGCAGGACGCCATTACACCGAGTGCTTTATCGCGCATTTCTACGAGTACCTCCCGCGCTACATCGCGGGCGGCGCACCGACGGCGGACACGCGCGACACGTATGAGCTCGCCATCCGCCTCTTTCTCCACTGGTGCATGGAACAGGGGCTGCACCCGCTAAGCGACGTGCACGACTACCAGATTCGCGTCTATATGGAGGAGATGCGGACGCGCGGCTAGAGTGCCGCCACCCTCATGATCAAGGGGGCGGCGATCCGCGCCTTTTACAAGGTCGCCCAGCGCCTCTCCTTCATCGCCGAGAACCCCTGCGCCGACCTCCAGCTGCGCAACCCACAGCACCTCGACGAGGACTATAAGTACCTCACCGTCGATCAGATCAAGGAGATCTGCGAGGGACTCGCCGCCGACAAGAACGAGCTGCGTCGCCTGCGCAACCTCCTCATCGTCTACCTCGCGGGGTCGAGGGACTGCGCGTCGTCGAGGTCATGCGCCTCTCGACGAAGACATCGACTGGCAGCGCGGGCGCATCGAGATCCGCGGTAAGGGACACGCGGGCATCATCTACCCCTGCGAGGAGACCTTTCGGCATCCTGCGGGCATACATCGAGACGCGCGGCGCCGTCCCGCCGAGACCGCCTCACGCCGACCATCATCTCCTGCGCGAACAACAACCCGAAGGGCGCATCTCGCGCGTCGGCATCCGCTACGTCATCAACAAAGGCACTCACCGAGGCAGGGCCTCAAACAGCCCGGCTACGCCTGCCACCTCTTCCGCCACAGCTGCGGCACGAACCTCTATCAGGAGACCAGGATCTGCGCGTCGTACGGAAACCCTGCGTCAGCGCAGCCCCAAGGTCACGGCGAAATACGCCCCACGTCCACGACCGCATGGAGCGCCGC